>OGSL01000039.1_pt1 | contig 109380 bp, 88 predicted proteins | sample 1573881 | NCBI WGS metagenome assembly OGSL01 (sample SAMN03295838, study PRJEB24534) | human gut metagenome | isolation source: fecal sample 6 from infant 5 | host: Homo sapiens | place: USA: Pittsburgh, PA | collected 2014-07 | reverse complement strand
TTATAAGGTTTTCTTTAAATAACCCATAAATATATAAAAATATTACTGAATTTTTATCTTATAGATAACTAAATATATAGAAAATAATTGAACAAATAACTTCGAATAAATATCAAAATAGCAATTAATTTCATAATATAAAGTAAAATTAGTCACAACATTCAGCAATAAGATAAAAATAAAACAAGAAAAAATCTATCTAAAAAGTAATTTGTAAATATTTAATAAAACTTTATTTGTATAACATCAAAAAATCATAGAAACTATATGAACAATTCATATAATTTGACATTTCCTATATATACTGGTAAACTTTACTTATAAATAATACATGCAAATATATATTACATAGAAACTCAAGCAAACGTAATTATAATGGATATAAAAAGCAATGCATTTTATTTAGAACTAACTGAGTCAGGCAACATTATTCATAAAACATGTTGGGCTGATTCTTTCTTTACGTTTAGGGGATAAATGCAAATGATTTGCATTAATTAGCTTAAAAAATGTAGTATTTTATTCCAAATGCATGTAAAGTAGTAGAGAATAAAATTAGTATAATAAATATCAAAAAACTAACATTTGAAATAAAAGTCAAGTAATTCAGGAGGTTAAAATGAGAAAAATATTAGACAGACTAACGGCGTTAGTCATGGTGATGCTGATGGTAATTCAGACTATAACACCAGCCATAACATCATTTGCTAAGGAGGAAGAGCTCGACAAGAGATATGTAATACAAAAGCTCGAGACCCTGAAACAGGATACTTATGCTCATTTTTCACTGAACCTCGCTACAGTAATTGATGACAAGAATTTGGACACAGATACGAACGTCAAGTTCACACTGAATGCGACGAGTACCGATTTCAACATTAAACTGTTAGTTAGAAAGGATTTTAGTCTTTATGACGAGAGGACATTTGATACCGTAGAAGATGCCTACAAAGAATTCGACAGAGTAGACAAATTACTAAAAGATCAAGGATTGAGCCTAGATGTATCCGTAGTACAAGATGGCGATAAATACAGAATTAAAAACAACTACGTACCTCAAGCCGATAAGGAAGACTTTGGAAATGACTACAAAGTATACAGCCTAAAAGTTATACCAGAGTTTGATTTTGACAAACAAGGATTGTTCAACAAACTTCCAGAAAACGATAAGTTATCAGCAGAACACAACCTTCAACTAGCTGAGCAAAGAAGACTTCAACAAGACGGCGAAGTTGCAGAACCTGACAAGCACAATCGTACTTACATCTTCGACTTCAAAGTTGACAAATCAGTTGACAGCAAACTTACAACAATAGCTCTTAATAAGGATGAAAACAATCCACTTGAAGTAAAACAAAATGCCGACTTATTTGCAGCTATATTAGATGATAAAACTTACAGCACATATCAAACAGAACAATTACCAGCTGAAGTTACATCATCAATAGAACATAAAAAAGAAGTTGCCAAAAAGAAAGCCGAAGCAGATGCCAAAGCGAAGGCAGAAGCAGATGCTAAGACAAAAAAAGAAGCCGACGAAAAGGCTAAAAAAGAAGCTGAAGAAAAAGCAAAGGCTGACGCCAAAGCAAAAGAAGAAGCTGACAAACAAAAAGCAGAACAAGACAAAAAAGCACAAGAACAAAAAACAGCTGAAGAAAAAACAAAGGCAGAAGCAGATGCAAAAGCAAAGGCAGAAGCAGATGCAAAAGCAAAGGCTGAAGCAGAAAAAATAACTGCAGCTGAAAAAGCAAAACAAGAACAACTTGCCAAAGAACAAAAAGAAGCAGAAGCTAAAAAGCAAGCAGAAGAAAAAGCAAAACAAGATTCTGAAAACAAAAAACTTCTTGGATTAGAACCACAAGACGAACAAACAGAAGAAGAACCTATTATAAAGAAGAAGGAAATAAAACAAGAAGTAAAATCAGAACCTGCAACACCAGAAGAAAGAAAACAAAAAGCAGAAGAATTTGACAAAGCATTAAAAGATAAAAAAGAAGAAATAAAAAAATCAGAAGATAAAAAAGATGCTAATAATAAAGAAGACAATAACAAGACAACTGACAAAAAAGAAGTCAGCAAAGAAACAAAAGGATTATTGGAAGGCATCAAAGAATTCTTCGGACTTACAAATCTTCAAAAAGCAGATCGTGAACTAAAAGCAATCCTATCAGTAAAAGCCAACGGATTAAAAGAAGTTCAGGCATTATTAACAAGCTTTGAAGCAAAATATCACCTAACACAACAAGAACAAGCAAAACTAATGGACGATAACGCAGACGCAATCAAAGCCCTTATCGAAAAAGATGCCGACAAGAACTTCAACCCACATATGCTAATGGCTAATTCAGATCAAGGCTTGGAAAATAAAAAGTTTACAATAAATACTAGGTTCGATACGTCAACAGCAGTTGGCCATATAAAAGCAGGACAATATTTCAATATCCACCTAGATGATAAGCTTACTGTAAAAGATCCATCAAGTCTAAAACCAATAGAATACAATGGAAAAGTTATTGCGACACCATCATATACAGGTAACACAATAACTTACAAAATAACAAATGATATTAATGATAATATCCAAGTCCCACTAGAAATATCTGTGGACTACAACACATCAAAAATAACTGATGGCAGCTTTGATAGTAATGGTCTAATGACTATCACTAACAAAGTATCAGGTCTAGGAGTTACAAATCCAAAAGCCCTACCTGCAAAAAAAATCGATAAAAACGGCAATCCAGCTGGAACTATCATAGAAGAAGGTGGAGATGATGTAGTCCAAATAATTGGTGAAGATGATCAGGACTACAAGGTAAACATGGATATCTTAGGAAATCCAGTTGTAGATGGCAACGAACTAAGTGGAATCAATTGGACACTAAGAGTCAACTCAACAGTAGACCTAAAAGATTTAGGCTACAAACTGAACCTAACTACAGTTGAAGGTTCTGGTCTTGGAAAAATCGAAAATGTTAAGGTAAATGGAAAGTCAGTAGACTTAGATGATCAACTAGAGGGACAACTTGGTATAACTGATTCAAAACACCATAACTTAACGGAAAGTGGTCAAACTCTTGTTTATACCTTCAACACTCCAGTAACAAATAAACAAGCTTCTTATATGATAGATGTATCAACTATCCTTACAAAGAAAAATAATAAGGTTGGTGCTCTAAGGCATATATTAAAGGAAGGATATTCTCAAGAAAAAATTGAAGTAAATTCTCCTAACCGTACCAGTATGAATAATAGAACTACTATAAAAGGTGAGTTCAAATCAAAAACTACAGGAGAATGGACTATAACAGATGCGGTTTCCACAGGTGATACTAATAATGGTCTTCCACTAGAAACAAGAAATCTAGAAAACCAAACATTAGCTACTGGCAAAAGAGCAGTTTATGGAATAAATACTGAAACTGGTCAGATGGAAGTTAAAAATGCTGAATCTAGCATTACAAATGAACTACCAGCAAAAGAAACTGACCAAACTGGCACACAAGCAGTAGGAAATATTGGAGTATATAAGTTTGACACAAAGTTAAACACACCAAATGATCCAACTGATTACAGTGTTGGCGGAGTTACAATTTCTAAATATAAAGATATAATAGTTGACCAACACTGGTCACTAGCTGAAGGCTATGAAAAAATGCCAGCTCAAATCTTAAAAGTTAAAGATAATAAGGGCAGTGAGTTAGGTGGAATAGATTTAAAAGAAGAAAACGGTCATCAAAGACTAGTTACAATTCCAAATGTAAGATTTTGGAATATAGGAGATGATGGTTCTTCTTCAATGATTGACCACAAAGTGGACCAACCTCTTCCAAGTGATATTATTTCAGTAGCTGATAAAAAATATACATTTAAAGAAAATGCAAACTACTATGATGTAGATTTAAAATCTCACCAAATTGTAAATGCCTTGGTAGAAAAAAATGACAAAATACCTGCAACTTTTACAGTTATAAAAGTAGATGCAAATAATCATGAAAAAAGAATCCCAGGAGCAAACTTCTACCTATTAGGCGCAGGAATAGGAATAACAACAAATTCTAATGGTGAAGCTACTTTTAATAACATCAAACCAGGCACATATACTCTAAAAGAGACAAAAGCACCAGTAGGCTACAAGCTTGATCAAGAAGGAAAAATTATCACAATTTCAGATGATGGAAAAGTATCTATAGCAGGTAAAAATGCTCAGTTTTCTTCTGGTTCTGGAAAGACAGATATATTAGAACATTCTGACTTTCCAAACTGGAAAGACTTTATGAACACTCAACACTATGGCAAAATTGATAAAAATGGAAATTTAAAATTCTATGTCTATCTAAAACCATATGACCAAAGAGTGGGAGGAAGAACTGATAAGGACACAACATTTAATATATCAATACCTGGAGTTAACTTACAAGATTCAAATATTAAGGTATATGATGTAAGTCCTTCTCAAAGACCAGATATCTTTGCCTCTATGAATAATCAAAGTGTTGATCAAAAACTATCTAGCCTAGGCAAAATCAATCTAGGGGAAGCGAACAATAACGGAGCGATTGAAGGAAAAGAAAATACAAAAAATCCTCTATCAGGAAATACAGGATATCAAATAAGCTTCCCTCAAGGAAGATTTGGAGATAATTGGGGGTTCTTAGTTGAAGTAAGTGCTGATATAGGAAACAAAGACAGTACAGTTTTATCTTATGATTGGCTTGCAAAAGATACCCCAGCTAATCAATCTAAAATTAGAGCAAATGTAAACTTAAGCAAAAAATCTGATGAAAATGGACATCCAACAATAACAATTTCAAACGACGAACTTCAAAAAAGTGAAATAGAAATTGCTAAATTTGCGAACACTTCTACTAATGGAAAGAAAGATAGATTAGGTGGAGCGGAATTTGTCCTTAAAAATGAAAACGGAGAAATAATTGCTAATAAAATAGCAACAGAAGATGGTAAGGTAAACTTTGGAAAATATCCGACAGGAACCTACTACCTAGAAGAAGTGAAAGCTCCAGAAGGATACGAAAAATCTAACGTATATTTTAAAGTAACTGTAAGTGAAGATGGACAAGTTTCTTACGATGCTAAGTTTAATAACTCATCTGCATCACCAACAGCAGGAGTTGATTACTATATAGAAAGAGAAAAAGGTGGTCAAGGGACAGACAAAGCTGTTGTTACCTATGTTAATCAAAATATGCAAATTAACGATGATGAAGGTAGCGGTTACTTTAGAGGAATTTGGGAAGCATATAGACTAGAATCCTTAAAATATCATTTGGACGTTAAAATTAATAATGCAGCTCCAGGCTCTAGATTTGAAATCCAATTTGACCCTAACCTAGACTTTACTCAATATTTCAAGACTTTCCCAAACCTATATTTTAAAGGAAAGATGATAGCAGAACCACACTTTAATTATAAGACTAACCTATTGACTTATGTCTTTAATGAAAACTCATTAAGCAATGGTGAAACAACATTTAGTCTAGATCTTAAGGGAATGATTCCATCTAAGTTTTATGCGACACACTCTGGAGATTGGAATTTCACCAATGTAGTTGCTCCTAACCAATCAGGAACAATTATAGGTAACCGAGTACAAAATATAAAAGTCCATGCTGACTACGGTGGTTATGATTCCCATACCACTAAGGGTAAGTTCCCAAGTCAAGCTTACTACTTTAGAGATGTTTATAAGGCAGACGATGGAAACTGGTATGTAACAGCGATTGGATACTACAACCCATTAGGAGATTATAAAACTGGTGATGCTAACAAAATTTGGTTTAACTGGAAATTTGCTAATTATCAAGGTGCCAAGCAGGAAACTTGGCAAGGTCAATACGAATCTCCTTATTATTTAGATGATGTTAAAATCTATGAAACAACCATTCCACCACTTAAAAAATATGATGCCCATACTGACTACAACCCACCAATAAATGACTATATGCCTTTGTCAATGGGTGTAAGACCTGAACAAAACCCAGATATTTATAGTCTTGTATATCATGCAGAAATTGATCATACAAAACCTTATAATAGATCACAAGGTGGATTTAATTTAACTTACGATCCAAGCAAGGTAGTAAGCCAAGGAGAATTATTTGATAAACAAAATTCTCCTCTAACTATATCTGTACCTAAGATAAATCCTACAAGAGATGCTTATTTAATAGAACAAACATTTAGGATTAGAGATATAAATGAGTTTAACAAACATTGGAGAGCCTTCTATATGGCAAATGGTGAAGAAAAAAATGGAAATAGAGCCAATTCACTAAACTCATCTTTTGTAACAGGCCCTAATGATAACTACTCTAAAGCAGATCAAACAGGTGAACAACTACCTTCATTTACTAAAGAAGTAGTTGGTATCATAAATAAAAAATACCAACCTGCAAGTTTCAAGATAACAAAACTAAATGAAGCAAATCAAAATAAAAAACTTAAAGGAGCAACTTTCATTTTAATAGATTCTGATGGAAACAAAATTTTTAGAACATCAGGTCAAAACGGAGAGGTTAGCTTTAATAATCTTGCTCCTGGCAAATATACTTTAAGAGAGTATAGAGAACCAAATGGATATATTAAATCTACTAAAGAATGGAATGTTACTGTTTACAGTGATGGAAATGTAAAAATCACTTCAACATCAATCATAGGTGGAGGGGAAGAATACACTGGAAAAGATACTATAAATATTCCAGTAACAAACAAACCAGTTGGAGAAAAGTTTAGAGTTTACAAAAAAGATGGCGATGGTAAGCCACTTCCTGGAGCAAAATTCAAAATTACAGATCCAGAAGATTCAAAATTCTCATATGAAGCTACATCAGGACAAAATGGTATCGCAGAATTCGATGCTAATCTAAAAGAAGGCAAGAATTATATCCTTGAAGAAGTAGAGCCACCAGCAGGCTATAATCCACTTAACAAGAAATGGGTTCTAAGAGTAGAAAATGGTAAAACCAAAATCTATACCTATTCAAAATCAGATAGAAAAGAGATTAAGTCAATCCTTGGCGAAAAAGGAACTCATTGGGTTAATGTAAAGGAAAGACCAACAACAGGCTGGTCAAGATATGACAATAGACTTACAGGATGGACTGCAAACTCAAATGAAGCAAGATACATGGGTACCAGAATTGTCGCTATAAATAAAGATAAAAATTATGTTATCCAAAGATATGTAATAAACCCAGAAGCAAGAAAAATCGGTGATACTACAGCGATAATTCATAGAGAAAAACCAGAATATCCAAATATGGATTGGTATAACAATGAAGAATACAAAGTATTTACCCTTGATCCAAAAGAGGGCGGAAATACTGACGGTAAAGTCACAGGATTTGTATCTGACCTAAGACTTGCGGACTTTAATGAAACAGATATTACAAATAGTGTTACAAAATCAGTAGATAAATCTCACTATGGAGAAAGTAGATTAAAACTAGAACTTCCAGCTACTACTAAGCCAATAGTAATAGATGTCAAAATACCATACAAAGATATAAATGGTGGAGTTGGTACTGGAATGGACTGGTATGAGGGTGGACAAACTTACTGGAAGTCTGACTACTATGAAAGAGTTTCTGATATTGTGGAAAGTGATCCAACAACAAGAGAAGAAGGTTCTATTATAGGATCTTACGTAGGAGAAGGATCACTTGATGTAACAAACGACATCAAAACTTATGGCTTTAAGATTAAAAAAGTAAAAGAAGGCGCAACTAATACAACAATTCCAGGAGCAGTTTTCAAACTAAAAGGCCCAGACGATAGTAAAGACGAAAGATTTATGACCACAGGCAAAGACGGAATGATTTCCTTCAACAGCCTTAAACCTGGTAAATATACACTAATAGAAGAAACACCAGCTCCAGGTTATGAAAAGGCAAGTACAATTTGGACAGTAAGAATTACATCTGATGGAAGAGTTTATATCAAAGACAATAATACTCAACCAGCACCAACTGAACCAAATGCACATCTGTCAGTAGCACAAGCAGCTCCTATCTCATCAGCCAATATAATAAAACAATATCTAGAACGAAACTCCACATCATTATACGGAGTGGATACAGGATTAGAATTTGGCCCAGATGTGGTAGAAGCGGCATTGAGAGCTGGAAACGCAGTAACTTATGAAATTTTAGGTACAATTTCTGATGTACAAAAGAGATTTGTAAAAGTATCCACTGATGCAAAATATCTAGGAAATGATGAGTTTTTAGTTAGAATTGATGTCAAGGGAAATGTAAATAAAGATTACTCAGATGTAACATTCTATCTAAAGCTTCATGATGATGTGACATTTGTTCCTAATTCAACAAGTACTTGGAAAGAAAGTGCAAATGACAAAGGTCAAATTCCGAACAATCCAAGTAGATGGCATACTGGATATGATCCAAACACTAATACAATTGGTGTAAGAGACGGAGCTATAAGTATCAACAAAGGTGATACTGCAAGCATGGAATTTAAGGTTAAGATGAACCGTGACTTAAGATCAGGCCAAGTTGGTAATATTATAGACAGTTTAAAAGTATATAACATAGATTGTGGTAAACTTAAAGCTAAAAAGTTTGATGCATATACAATTTATCAAAATGCTCAAAACGGAACTATTATTACAGACCCACTAAACTATCAACGTAATGGACAACCTGTAACTTTCACAGCTAAACCAAACCCAGGATATAAATTAGTAGGAGATGTAACAGTTACTAATAATAATACTAATAGAGATGTTCCAATTAGTAATGGAAATAAATTCACAATGCCAACGAGTGATGTCACAATAAATGCAACATTTGAAGCAGAAACTTATAGCATCACTTATAATAATCCAACAGGCGGAAGTGTAAGTGGACCAACAAATGCTAAAACTAATGAAAATGTAACATTAAAAATAAGTCCACAAACACAAAATGGATATAAGTTAAAATCTTTAACAGTTACTGATGGCAAGGGAAATAATGTTCCAGTAAACAATAATCAATTTACTATGCCAGCAGGTAATGTAAATGTCAATGCAGAATTTGAAAAGATAGAAGAAAAAACTTATACAGTAACTCCTAATGTACAAGAAAATGGTACTGTTACTGCAGAACCAAATCAAAATTTGAAAGCTGGAGACAAAGTTACACTAACATTAAGTCCTAAGACAGCAGATTATGTACTAAATAAACTAGAAGTAAATAGTACCAAAGGAGAAGTAGGAACTACTAAAGTAAAAGACAATACCTACACATTTACAATGCCAGAAGCACATGTAACAGTTAGTGTCTACTTTATAAAACCTCAAGCTGACACTTATACTATTACAGTTAATAATCCACAAGAAGGTGGAAGTATTTCTGCTGATAAAGATTCTGCAACAGAAGGAACACCAATTAACTTAACTGTTACACCAAACGAAGGTTTTGAAATCGGAAGTGTAACAATGAATGGACAATCATTAACAGCAAGCGCTGATGGAACTTACTCATTCAAAATGCCAGCAGGCGGTGTAACTGTTTCTGCAACATTCAAGAAAGCTGAACCAGAGGGACCACAAGCAGGCGAAACTGAAATTAAACCAGGAGAAGCTGCACAAATTACCAACAAGCAAACAGGTCTTGATCTTAGGATTATAAAAAGAGATAACAATGATAGAAGACTTAAAAATGCAGAGTTTGAATTAGAAAGATATACTAATGTAACTTACAAAACTAAGGATGATAACTTTAATAAAGTTCACGGTATATCAGATGCCAATGGTAATGTTAAGCTAGTAGATGATAAGAATAATCCTGTAAGTTTACCAGTTGGTTTCTATAGACTAACAGAAACTAAGTCACCATTAGGTTACAAAAAGCCACAAGCTCCTTTTGATATAGAAGTATATGAAAATGCTGGTCAACTAAAAGCAAAATATAAATCAGCAGAACATACTTCATATGATTATCTAAGAAATAAGAAGTCTTATGATAGCGAAGCAGTAAAAACTGCAGATAATGGTATTAAGTATAAGTCTAAAATAACTTATATAAATACTCAGTCTAAGACTTATATCCAAAGAATATACATTGATACAAGAGGATATACAGGAGCAAGTAATAAGATTAATATTCAAATTAATCCAAAACACAAAAGAGAAGAAACTGACCGTGGGCCAGGAAATGCACCAACTATAGATGTAGAAGGTGTAAAAACTGCTTACAGATCAACCTACAAGATTACAGGTGCACCAAATGATGACAGCTTTGCTGATACAGTATTAAACAATTATGACTTATCTAAAAATGATGTAACAATGCTTAATACTGCAAGATGGAGACCATTCGATTGGGGATTTGATGAAGATATAATGAACCTAGATAAAGGCGGAGTATATTATATCGACGTTGAAGGTTTCTATGATGATGCTATCCTTACTGGAATTGATAGTAAACAAGATAATAAAAATACTATTCCAGAAGCAGATTTGAAAAAACTTGAACTCAATTTTGACTTTTATGATGGAGCGAGAGAATTCCAACAAGCAGTTGGTAGAGATAATCAAGGAAATATAATATTTGAAAAAGTTAAGAAAGGTTCTTACCAAGCTGGTAACTTAGCCCTTGGATTAACAAAATTTGAAAAATCACCAACTGGACAATTAGGTAAAACTGGTGGACGAATCTATCCTCCATTAAATGAAAATGATAGAACAAGAGTTTCAACAAGTATAGATCTTCATACACTTTATTCATCTACAAACTACACAGAAGTTCCACAAGATGGAATGAGTGTTGTAAATGAAGAAGAAAGATACAATGTAACATTTTCTAAACACGGTCGTGATAATCCAAAAGATAAAGTTGATAGCGAAAAAGTAACAACAAACAGACTTGAAGGCGCTATATTTAAACTTGAAAAAGAAATTGCCAACACTTATGTAGATGTAGAAGGTTCATATGTAGGGTCAGCCTTTAACGGATATTTTGGTTTTAGAAACTTAGAGCCAGGTCGTTATAGACTAAAGGAAGTTAAGGCTCCAAAAGGATACAAGCCAATCACAGATCCACTACTATATTTCACAATCAAAACTGTTAATACAAATTCAGGAGATGTAGTAGATCCAGAAACAGGTGATACAGTTGATATTAAAACTATAAATGTTAGATTCGAAAGTAAGGGAAAAACTTATAAACTATCTGACCTTCAAATGGTAAATCCTAAAGATACTACTAAGAAGCTTGATATCAAGAATGTAGTTTCAAAAGATATAGACATAGAAACAAGTAAAATTGTTAACCCTGACACAGGTAAAGAAGTTTTACTAAAAGATATGATAGTAGTAGGTAAGGAACAATTTAAAGAAGATGGCACATCTTACCAAAATGAATATCCAGTAAAACAAATCAAAATCATCCCTGCATCTAGTGGATATATCTCCCTAGAATATGACAATGCAAATGGAGTTTATCAATATGTTCCAGAAAACAAAACTTCTGCAAAAGATGGTAAACTTATAGACTTTGTAACAAGTGCTACAGCCAAAAACATGGGTAAGATTATTAACGAAAAACCAGGTGAAGGAGAAATGACTGTTACAAAGGTCGATCAAAATGGTGATGCTATCAAAGCAAGCAATCTTTTAGCTGGTGCTAAGTTTAAGCTAACTAACTTAACAAATGGCTCAGTAACAAATAAAACTGTTGGAGAAGATGGTAAAATACTTTTCGATAAATTACCAATTGGTAACTACAGACTAGAAGAGATTAAGTCACCAGATGGATATGTAAATACTAACCAAGTTTGGAACTTTACAGTAGGTGGTGAAGGACTTGATCCATATGCAGGTCCTATTGAAAGAAATGGACATAACTTATCAAGTAAGATAAAGTTAGCATCTAGTATGAAAGTTCTAAATCCAGAAGATAAGACTAGCAAGGAAATAAACGAAATTCACCCTCATTTTGGTGAAAGTATGGAATTTACCAACAAGTACTCTGTTGATTCTAGCGTAAAGGTAAATCCAGGGGATTATTTCGTACTCAATATGAGTGATGTAACAGACCTAAATGGAATCGCTGAGAGTGAAATTGAAAACTTAGATATCATTGCAGCTGGAATTGGTACTATTGCTAAGGCTGATTATGACAGAGCAAAGAGAACTATAACCTATACATTCACAGACTATGCAAAAACCTACTCTCTAGTACAATTCTCAAACAAACTAACTTCCTTCATTGATCTATATAAGGTAAGGCAAACAGACGGACCGTTTAGTAAACAAAGTGTTGGATTCTACATTGAAAAGGATACTAGTCAATATAAGGATATGAAAGTAATCTATGATCTTGACTATGGTCACGAGATGGATGCCTATGGAAACAGGATCAACCTTGTTTCAAAGATAGTAAAATACAATACAGAAACAGGCGAATTCTTACATTACTATTATGTCAATAGACTAAAAGAAAATACAGCTGGTCCTGTTCAGTTAAGATATGAATCAGAGCAAAATATAGAAAACTTCAATATGTCTGTAAGCTATCTAAAAAATAACTCTGATGTATCTGAAGATATGCCAGAATCATTTGCTGTAAATGAAAATAGTTCTAACCTAACACCTTTTGACACAGTGAAATCTTTCCGTACCTTAGAAAAAGGATATAACACAGATGTTAAATTCAATGACGGAATTCACAATACCCATTCTTATATAATAAAGGTAACTGGAAGGGTAGCTGGAGATGATAAGTCTGAGTATAAAGCACACGGAACACTTCTTAAATTTAATAATAATTCCACACCAACCTACGCTGAAAGACATGACTCTATCCATTACTTTGTAAATGAGGCAAGTGGAAGTGTTAAACCAGAAATAGTAGCAGTCAACCCAGAAAACAAAATCTTGTTTAAGAAAGTTGACCAGGATGGTAAGGCTCTAGCAAATGCTAAGTTTAAATTAAAATACAAAGAAAAAGCTGTAGATCAATGGTCATATGTTAAGGATGAAAATAACAATGATTTAGTAAAAACATCTGGCGAAGATGGTAAGTTTGAATACACTAAACTAAAACCAGGATTCTATGAGTTAGAAGAGACATCCGCTCCTGACGGGTATAAGATTTTAGCAAATCCTGCTTATGAGTTTGTAGTAAATAGTAACGGCAAAATTATAAGAAAGACTATTGGAGATAAACCTAACGAAGAAAAAGATACAGAAGAGGATGGTATAGTTCCTATTTATATAGAAAATAAGAAGGAGCAAAAGATAAGCTTCAAAAAAGTTGATGCTAGTAACAAAGATAAAAAACTTGCAGGTGCTGAGTTTAAAGTATTCTATAAGAAAGAAAAGACTGGAGAATATTCTGACACTGAGCTTAAATTATATCAAAATGATAAGGGAGATAAGTTAGTCTTAAATAAAGATGAAACTGCTCCAACAGATTATAAGCCAGTAAATAATTTTACTACAGGTAAAGATGGCAAGATAGAGTTTACCTTCTATGAAAATGGCTACTACGCTCTTAAAGAAACAAAAGCTCCATCAGGTTATATAACACCAAGAGACTACGTCAAAGAGTTCAAACTTGACAAAGGAAAACTACAAGTTCTTGAAAAAGATCCATCAAAGGCATCCTTTACAAAGGGAGCAAAGGGATTAATAACAAGTCAAATCTTAGAAGTCGATAAAGGAAATAAGACATTTAAGCAAAGACTAATAGTAAACCCTGGCCACAAATTCAATATGGATCCTTATGAAACTCAATTTTATATAAGATCAGTAAATGATTCTATTAATAAGAATGTGACAATAAATAGTGTAAAGGCAGCTGTTTTAAAACAAAATGAGTCAATAGATTCATTAACAAGCAATAGCTATACAAATTTCACATCAACAAGTAGCTCAGGTAATATCTTATATAAACACAATTTAAGAGAATTGTATAAAATACCATATCAAAACTGGAGTAGCAACATAGATGTAACTGATTCCTTAGTAATTGAAGTTACCGGAACCTTTACAGATGACAATCCTGCTAACTTTAAGGTAGAAATGGTAAGTGACCAGATCACATACGATGATATAAGCTATACTATAGACCTAAATAATTTCTCAGAAGGTAAGGGAGCTTATATAGACTCAATGACTACTATCCAAGTGGAAAACCATCAGGCGACATTCCCTCACACAGGGGCGTTGGGTATATTCGGATTCCTAATTGCAGGGGCGATTATTATGACAACATCGTACTACAAGTATAGGAAAAAGAAGAGAGGACGTGCTTTATCATGATTAAATTAGATCAAAAGATGAGGTACCCTCCGTAAAGGACTAAATAAGAGATAAAGGGATGAGGCGAGAAGCCAATTCCCTGGTATCTCAATGATGTTCGAACAAATCTTTTAAACGTCTATGAGGTGGTCTTATGAGATATGATGGTAAGATAAGAGAAAAATTAAAGTTAGTAAGACTAAATAATAAAGAAATTGAATACGAATTATCTTACTTATTATCAACGACTCGTAGAACTTTTACAACATTAAAAAAAGTCGAGATAATCAATTATGTGGATGAATACTATTTTAGGGAAAAAAACCAAATTGATTATGATAACTTTTATGATAACTTGATAAATGACATTAATGTTTTTAAGAGCTACAGAGATGATGTAGATATAAATGTAAGAAAAGAAAACGACTTTAATCAGTTTGTTATGTTGGTAATTGCAATTATAGCAATATTAGTTAGTATCATTAACTTTGATAATACTGGTACAATTATTAAAAATCTAATTGCAGCCTTAACACTACTTGTACTTGCAGACTATGTATATTATAGGATTATCACTGGCAGCCATTCAGAAGCAAACAAACTTAAGGTAATCAATAACGTGATATACACACTTGAAACTATCAAGGAAGACATGGATAAGAATGGTAGTGCTAGTATGAAATATACTGAAATGAATAGCAATGTTAATGACTATCAAAGTGATGATATTGTTGATAAAATGAGTACTGAAGTTAAGCGTTTCACTGAAAATGACAAGGACATCTACGATGGACTTAAACTTACGGAAGTAAGAGAAGTGAGAACATACAAGGCTACGAAGAACAAATATAGTCCAAAGGCTATGCATGAGAGAAAAAGACGTTAAGAAAAATTAACAAGATAATCTAAGTTCTAAGAAAAAGGGCTTGATTATAGAAAGCGGACTGAGAGGTCTGCGATGCAGGCGATGCTGATGAAACCGGAAGGGTTGGAAGCAAGATGCCTAAGAGAAGAAGTGCCCAAGGGGGCAAGGGTAAAGGTAATAATTTGCGAGAAGCAAATGGTTATAAAATAAATATAAAGGAGTTATATTATGAAAAAAAGATTTTTATCACTAATCATAGCATTAGCGATGATGGTTGGCGTATTCACCCCATTGATAGCTAGCGCTGACCCGGTAAAAAAAGATGGCGCACCTGCTGATCAAGCAGAAGCTTCAACTACATCAACAATTGACATCCACAAAATTGTTATGGATTCAGCTGATTTATCAAATTGGAAACCAGAAGAAAACAGAACAAACGGTGGAAAAATCACAGAGATTCAAAAATTCTTTGGAGCAAAATCTAAAGAAGTAGCTAAAGTTTACTTTGAAGTTTACAAAGAAGTACCAGCAGGAACAGCAGGAACAGTAACTGGAGAAGAATTAAATAAAAAATATCCTTCAAAAGAAATTGATACAACAAAAGCTTATCAAAAAGTTGCTGAAAAAATGACAACAGCTAATGGTACAGGAAATATTGATTTAACTCAATTCCTTGACAAAGATGGAGATAAAGTTAAAGATACTAAATTTGTAATCGTTGAAAATCTTGAAAAATCAACATACAAAGAAAACGATAAAACATTAAGTAAAGAAGGTAAAGCAATACCATCAGCAATAGTTCTTCCAGCTACAATTATGGGTGGAGATGTTCTACACCTATATCCAAAGAACACTGATGCTGAAAAACCAGAAGTAGTAAAAGACTACAAAGATCAATTTAATGAAAAAAAATCTAACGAAAAGTTAAATAACAAGAGAACACAAGATCAAATTGATGGGGATAAAAAAGACCACCAAATTGGTGACAAACTTGACTACAGAGTAGAAACACTATTCAAAGAAAACACATCTTATCAAACAGCATATTGGCAAGATAGCATGACAGCTGGTTTAACATACAATCAAGACTTAAAAGTATTCATTGATGGAAAAGCAGCAGCTGCAGAAGACTATACAATTGAAAAGAATGATAAGACAGGATTCTACGTATCATTAACGGAAAAAGGTCTTGCAAAAGTTAATGGAAAAGATAAACACTTAGTAGCTCTTGAATATTCAGCAACACTTAACGAAAAAGCTATCGTTAATATTCCTGAATCAAACGACGTTGACTTCTTCTATGGTAACGATCAAAAAAGAGGGAATACTCCAAAAACAACAAAACCTAAAGATAAGAAAATAACTGTAAACAAAGAATGGGATAAAGGAACATTTGCAGATGGCGAATCAGCAACATTCCAACTTTATGATGCATCTACTGGAGAAGCAGTTGGAAAACCTGTAACAATTAATAAAACTAACCCATCACATACATGGGAAGGTCTTAATAACGAAAAATCATACAAACCAGTAGAAATTAATAGACAAGATGGTGAAGAAGTATCTTATGAAGTAACAGCCGATGGACAAATTAAAGCTGTAAACTACAAAGGTAACAATAAAGAAGTAAACCCTAAAGAACCAAAAGTTGTTCAACACGGTAAAAAATTCGTCAAAGTTGATGAAAAAACTAATAAAAGATTAGCTGGTGCAGAATTCGTAGTAATGGATTCTACACAAAAGAAATATTTAGTTCAAAAATCAGCTGAACAAGCAGCTAATGATAGACAAGAATATACAAAAGAAAAAGCTATCTACGATCAATATATAGCTGACAAAGACCAAGCTAAAGCTGATGCACAATATCCAAAAGTAAAAGCAGCTTATGACAAACTAAACACAAAATATGATTGGTCTACTGATGCTAAAGATGCTAATTTAGTAAAATTAGTTTCTAACGAAAATGGACAATTTGCAATTGACGGTCTTGCAGATGGAACATACTATCTAAAAGAAACAGTTGCTCCAAAAGGATACGCTGAAATAAAAGAACCACAAAAATTTATAATAAGTGCTGATTCTTGGGCATCTAAAGGTAATATTGAATTTACTAAGAACCAAGAAGGTAAAGATAAAATAGCTGCTGAAGGAACATCAGCTATGAAAGTTGGAAACAGAAACTTAACTATCCCACAAACAGGTGGTATTGGTACTATTATCTTCACTGCTATTGGTCTTGCAATAATGGCATCAGCTATTATAGCTATCAAAAAAAGACAAGCAACTGAAGCTAGATAATAACTAAAAGAAGATAGGAAAAGCAATTTTCCTTCTTCTAAAAGTGCAAATATGTGATGTATTTGCACTTTTAGAAGGATATAACAATGTTAATATAAAACTATAAATGGAAGGTAATAATATGAAGATTTTAAGAAAAATATTAATGGTTATGATAATGGTGGCGATGGTTATCACTAGCAGTTCATTTGCCGCGGGAGATTATTCGATAACTGTGACGGTGGATAAGAAGCTAGGAGAGGCTCGTGGAGAAATTTCGTTGTGGAAGGTGCCTGATAAACAAAATCCCGCTGATAAGCTTGGTGAGCTTAACAAGTTGTCAATTGAAGAGTTGAATTCTAAGGATTCTGACAAAAGGGTGATGGAGTTTAAGGACAATCAAATTGTGTTTGATAAGTTGAATTCCGGTGCTTACTATATGAGGGATACTTCTGGAATTAAGAGGGACAAGGATATTGTTCCGGCTTTGATTAACCTTCCAAATGATCTTGAAGATGGTTCGAAGAATGTGACTATTCATGCGAAGGAGTCTTCTACTAATGTGAGACTTGTGAAGGTGGATGAGAGCGGCAATCCACTAAAGGGTGCGAAGTTTAAGTTACTTAAAAGAGAAGGTAGCGAATATGTTGAGCTTAAGAACAAGGCTACTTTGAAAGAAAATGATAAGCTTGAATTATCTCCAAAGAACGATGATAGATCCAAGGTGAAATCTGAAGAAAATGCAGAGAAATCCAAGGATGAAAGTTCCAAGTCTGAAGACAAAGATGAAAAATCTAAGGATAAGGCAAAATCCGATGATGGGTTGTATATTTCCAACGATGCTGGTGAGATTATAATCAACGATATTAAAAAGGGCGATTATATTTTCAGAGAGGTGGAAGCTCCAGCAGGTTACATGATTAAGAATGTGGATACTAAGTTTACTATTACTGACAAGTCGGTGGAACTTAGGGTTGTGAACAGCAAGACTCCTGACAAGGACAAGGGTAGACACGATTTTATGAAGACTGATGAAGCGAAGAAGCCTTTGGGTGGTGCGATGTTCAAGGTTATGACTAAGAACAAGGATGGAAAGTTTGAGCCTGTGAAGAAGGACGGCAAGGATTATATTGTAACAAGTGCTGACAATGGTAAGTTTGCTGTTGAGGATATGGATTATGGTAAGTATTATTTGGTTGAGATAAAGGCTCCACAAGGTTTCATTTTGTTGAGTGAGCCTGTGGAATTTGAAATCAAAAAACAAGCCGATGACAAGACTATTTCCATTGCTTTCATCACTAATAAGAGTGACACTATTACTAGAAGAAGAACTCCAGGTGGAGATATTACACGCGGTGGTAAGATTCCAAAGACTGGGGATATTAGGTTCTTCATGAGTATGATTGGCGGTGCGATTATGTTCTTCATAGGTAAGTGGATAATTGCGAAGGACGATAAGTTAATAGGAAAGAATATTAAGTAATTCGAAAAATTATTTGGAATATGAATGTAGCATGCCCTCATGCTAGGTGATCTACGATTGTGAGTTGGGTTATTGGCGTGAGGGTTTTGTTTATGTTTGAGGGCTCAAATGTTTTTCGATTTTATTTTTTTAGGGTATAATTGACTTGGAAATCGGTGTTTGAGAAAGGTTATTGTAATGTGGAAGAAGATTAAGCATAATTTTGTGTTTATTTTAATATTTTTGTTGGGATTTGGTGTGATGATGTATCCTGTGATTTCTAGGTTGTATTATAGGGTGGATTCCACAAATCAAGTGAAGGAGTTCGACAAGGCTGTGAAGGGTTTGTCGAAGGAGGAATTGGATAAGAGGTTGGCTTTGGCGAAGGGCTACAATGATTCGTTGAACAATGTTGTGAGCAAGGATCCTTATGACAAGAAGAACCAAGAAGAGGGCAGGAAGGCTTATGCGAGAATGCTTGAGGTGAAGGAGAAGATTGGTCACGTGGAGATTCCGAAGATTAATCAGGATTTGCCGATGTATGCTGGTACGAGCGAGGATGTGTTGCAGATTGGGATTGGTCACTTGGAGGGGACTTCTCTTCCTATTGGTGGGAATAATACTCACGCGGTATTGACTGCGCACAGTGGGCTTCCTACGGCGAAGTTGTTTACGGATTTGAAGATGATGAAGATTGGCGATAAGTTCTACGTTCACAATATTTTCGGGACATTGGCTTATCAGGTGGATCAGATTAAGATTGTGGAGCCGTCTAATTTTAATGATTTGCTGATTGTGAAGGGTCATGATTATTGTACGTTACTTACTTGTACTCCTATTATGATTAATTCGCACAGGCTTTTGGTTAGAGGTCACAGGGTTCCTTATGTTCCGGCTGTGGATGAGGCTCTGATTGCTGATAATAAGGCAAGTTATATTTACAGGTATTTGTTCTATGTTTCTTTGGTTATTATCGCTATTTTGTTGTATTTGATTTATCGTCAACGTAAGGCTAAGAAAAGGTTGAAGGAACTTGATGTAGAGGATAAGCATGAAGAAGTCTAAGTTAAAGGAAAATTTGAAATATGTGTTGATTTTCTTGGTGGGTTTTGCTGTAGCGATGTATCCTCTGATTTCAAGGTTGTATTACAGGATTGAGGCTAACAGTGCGGTGCACGATTTTGATACTACGGCTAAGAAGATTGACAAGAAGGAGATTGACAGGAGGATTAGACTCGCTCAGATTTACAACAAGACTTTGGATCCTAGTAAGCTTGCGGATCCTTATTCTGAGAAGGAAAAGAAGAATGCGATTAGCGAGTATGCGAGAATGCTTGAGGTGAAGGAGAAGATAGGCCACGTTGAGATTCCGAAGATTAATCAGGATTTGCCGATTTACGCTGGTACTAGTGAGGAGGTTTTGCAAAAGGGTGTTGGTCACTTGGAGGGGACGTCCCTTCCTGTTGGTGGCAAGGGTACTCACACTGTGTTGACTGCTCACAGGGGTCTTCCTACGGCGAAGTTGTTTACTGATTTGAACAAGATGAAGAAGGGCGATGTGTTCTACATTCACAATATCAAAGAGGTGTTGGCATACAAGGTTATTGACGTTTTTGTTGTGGAGCCTAGCGATTTCGACAAGGTTTTGGTTGTGGAGGACAAGGATTACTGTACGTTGTTGACTTGTACTCCGTATATGATTAATTCGCACAGGTTGTTGGTGCGTGCTGAGCGTACTGAATACAATCCTGCTGCTGTGGAGAAGGATTTGGTGAGTCAAGTGACTGGTAAGTACAAGATTTATTTGATTATTTCACTGATTATTATCGCGATTTTGTTGTGGTACTATATTAGACAAAGAAGAAGGAAGAAGAATAATGAGATCAAGTAGGAAGTTTGGTTATGTGATTTTGTTTGTGGGGATTGGGATATTGACTTTTTGTTTGAGCAATTTGTCGTATAAGATTGTCACGCAAGATAAAAAGATGGATGATTTTTTGAGGACACAAGGTGAGATGTCGACTGAGCTTTCCGAACGAATCGACAAATACAATTCGAATGTGAATGTGGATGATACGGGTCTTGTGGATCCTTTTAATTCGGAGGATATTGAGCTTGAGAGTAGCAAGGTGATTGATGAGAATGGGATTTTCGGGTATTTGGAGATTCCTAAGATTAATTTCAAGAAGCCGATTTATTTGGGAGCTAGTTACAATCATTTGGCGAAGGGTGTCGGTCAACTTGACGGTACTTCGATTCCTGTGGGTGGTAAGGGCAGGCGTAGTGTGCTTGCGGGCCACAGGGGTTGGTACGGCGATATTATGTTGCTGAAGGTGGGTCAATTGTATTCGAATGATGTGGTGTATGTGCATCATCATGGTAAGACGTTGACGTACAAGGTTGTCGGAAGAGAGTACATCAGTCCGTCGGATTGGGATAGGTTGAAGCCTGTGGAAGGCAAGGATATGCTGACTATATTGTCGTGTGATCCTATGTATCCTCCGTTTACTAGAAGGATTTTGATTAACTGCGTGAGAGTTGATGAGAATTCTGGTAAAACTACGGCTGGTGCTACGAATAAGAAAAATGAGGCACAATTGAACGTGAAGAACGATTCGTCATCAAAGACTGTGGATTATGTTTTGTTGGCGTGTACAATCTTAGCGTGGATTGTGTTGATTGTGAATATTAGAAAGTTTGTGTTGGATATTAGAAGACACAAAGATTAGGAGACTGCGGGTGTGAGCTCGCAGTTTTTTGTGTGGGCGAAATATTGGAATGCATGATTATCTTTTAAAATTGGGTATATATAAGTTGTAAAGATTATGACGGAATGTTTTGTGGAGGTGTAGTTATGACTAAGAAGTCGGTAGCATTGAAAGAGTCAAAAGCATTGGAAGAGTTGGTAAATAAATATAAAGAAAAAATAGAAAACGTAGATAAAATTGATAAATTTCCTGAAAAATATAATCCATGGAGAGAAAAGAATCCAGAGGAAGAGAATACTCAACGTAAAGGAAAAGACATTGATGAATTATTAGATGATTTCTTTGAAGCTTTGAAGAATGATGATAAGGAGTTTTCATGGCTAAAGATAGATGATAAGTTATATAATGAATTAAAGGATAAGAATGGTAAGGCAGCAAGTATTGATTATGGAATTCCGAGTCATGTTAGAGGAGATATTGAAAATGGTACGTTGTTTTTGTGCTTAGTGAATCCGAATATTCAATATAACGGCAGAAAAAACAAAGGTATAACTAGTTTTTATGAGGAAGCAAGGAAATTAGAATCTGACGATCAGTCACTAGAAATCTTAGATAAAAACGGAGATATTTTAAAAACTAAAAAAGAAATAGAGAATTATATTATGAATAAAGAGGCAGAAAGTAGCATACTACATAAAGAATTGGATTCTCTTCATAAAAAAATTAAAAAAGATAAAAAAACGCCAAAAAAGTATTATGGATATTATTTAAGCAGGTATTTTGCACAGATTATTATTTCTTACATGGATAATGAAAAGTCTATTCAACCATTGATGAAAAACTTATCAGATGCTGAATGGAACAAACTAGAAAAAATGTCGAAGAAAATAGTAAATTTAGAAGCTTTTCCTTTTAGAAGCAAACTTCCAGGTTTTTCTAAAAAATTAGATATAAATAACCCTAGCTTTGCTGATTCAATCGTAGATTTGAATTCAGATGTAAGTATGCTAAGTGCAAGGATAATAATATGGAGAATAGTGAAATATTTAAAAGATATTAATGAAGACATTAATACTACAAGACCTATGTTTGTATTTAGAAGATTTAACACGGCGTGGTTACCGTCACTAATTAATGTATTACACGATGATTTAAGTTATACAAAAGGTGATTCCTTAAAATTGATTGACGAATTACATGAAGATTTTTTCTTAACAATTGATAAGAAGAGTTCTAATATGATGAGAGGATATATTGGTAAACGATTATTTAAAAACGATACAATGTTATCTGATGAAGAGTTTGATGAATTTGCAAGAGAAACACTAAAATAATTATTGATTTATTAAATATTTGATTTTACTGTGCATAATACAAAAAACGACTTTCTCTTACGAGTTAGTCGTTTTTAATTTATATCTATTAATTTTTTATCCGAAATATATTCCGAAAAACTGTGCTACTGATGCTAGTATTATGAATATGTGCCATATTGAATGGAAGTATTTGCGTTTTTTAGCGTAGAAGTAGACTCCGATGGAATAGAGTATTCCTCCCGACAATATGAGTATGAAGGAAGGCATTCCAGAGATTTGGATGACTTTTTTCATAAGTAGAACGGACATCCATCCCATTACTACGTAAAGTATGAGTGATTGCTTTTTGTATTTTTCTTGGAGATTTTTCTTGAATATTGTGATTTTGAGGATTATTCCTACTAGCGCTATAAGCCAAACGGCTACGAGAAATCCTACTCTTTGTGCGCCTTGTAACACTCTAACTATTATTGGTGTGAATGTTCCAGCTATGCAGATGAATATTGCAGAGTGGTCAAAATATCTGAGGACTTTTTTTGCTTTGGTGTTGGTGATGGCGTGATATAGTGTGGAGAATAGGAACATCAGCATTAGGCTTACTCCGTAGATTATGTTTGCAATTATGAGTGGAGGGTTGCCTTGAGATTTTATGATTAATAGTACCATGAACGCTATTGCTATTAGAACTCCCACTCCATGTGTTACGGAGTTGAAGATTTCTTCGCCTATTGTGTATCTTTTTTTAGTTTGTTGCATTAATTCCTCCTTGTTTCGTATTAATTAAATTTTATTACTTAAATGTGGTTATTTTATGAGTGTGTGGTTGGTGGGTGATGTGATGATAGAAATGGTAAATGTGTGTGAATTAGGATATAATTGATGTAACGAATGATGAAAAAGAGGGATTTATGAGATATAGATTATATAATGCGAATGATTACGACAGATGTTGTGATTTGTTGAGAGATTCTAATATGAAGTACAGTTTTTCTGAGAAGAGCGATGCGAAATTATTCACAGACATTGTGAAATCGGAGAGTTTCTGTGAGGATTGTACGTTTGTGTTGGAAGATGGCGATGCGATTTGTGGGCTTGTGATGTTCACGAGGTGTCATGTGAGGAAGTTCGATGGGTTGTTGTTGTCGATTTTCTACATTGACGATGAGCATTTGAGTGATGATAATGTGGATTTGCTTGTGGGAAATGCTGTCGATGATGTTATGAGCCTTGGGGTGAAATTTATCTGCGTGATGGGTGAGCCTAGTGTGTTCACGAGGTTTGGTTTCACGAGGGCGAGGGACTACGGGATTTTGTGTCCATTTTATGTTGAGGATGATTATTTCATGGCGAGATGCGAGGATGGTTTCAAGACTCGTGGTGAGTTGAGTTATGCAAGGGAGTTTTTTGAGTAATGAAGATTAGTTTGTGTGCTGTGGAGCAGCGTTTGAATGATAAGGAATTTAATTTGAAGCAGATTGAGAAATACGCAAGAGATGAGGCAGCAAACGGAGCTGATATGTGCGTGTTTGGGGAGAGTTTTCTGCAAGGGTTTGAGTGTTTGAGTTTTGTGTACAAGGATGATGTCGGTGTTCCTGTGACGCAAAATTCGAACGAGATTGCGGAGGTTCGTAGGATTGCGAGGGAGAATGAAGTTGCGATTTCGTTCGGATATATTGAGAATGATCATGGTGCATTTTATTCTTCGCAGATGACTGTGACGAAACGTGGCGAGATTTTGAACAATTACAGGAGAATGAGTCCTGGTTGGAAGGAGCCTTCTGCTTGCAGCGATTACAGGGAAGGCGATAAGTTGTATTTGTACAAGATGGATGGAGTGAGTTTTTCTACGTTGATTTGCGGTGATTTCTGGGATGAGAATTTGTATACTTATATTTCTATGATTGACTCTGATATTTTGTTGTGGCCTGTGTTTGTCGATTTTTCGGTGAAGGACTGGTTTAAGAATGAGTTTGAGGACTACAAGAAACAATCTCAGCTTGTGCCGATGCCGGTTTTATTTGTGAATTCGTTTGTGAATGAGGATGACAGGGCGAAGGGTGGAGCGTGTGTGTTTTACCAAGGGAAGGTTGTTGAGGAATTGGAGCCAGGAGAAGCGGGTGTGTTGAGGTATGAGTTTGTAAGGTGAGGTATTAGAGTTTTTTAGATGGGATGTTGTTAGAGTTAGAGTAGAGAGTTCGTGTGGAGGTAGACAGGGACAGGGTTTTGTTGCTAGAGATACGTTGAGAATTCGTGTAGAGATAGACAGAAACAGGGTTTTTGTTGAAAGATTTACGTTGTTTCAAACCAGAATAAAAGGTTTAACTTCACTCGTCTGGCTTCCAAAAACTGGAAAACTCTAATCTCGAAATCCTAAAATTTGAAGCACGCTTCGCTTACGCGGTCAAATTTTAGCCGGATTTCTGCGATTGAGTTTTCACAATTTTTTCCAGATGACTCGCTTAGTTAAAGCCTTTTATTCTAAAGGAATTTGTGGATAAAAGGTAATTTACAATAATAAAATTTTAACCGTATTAAAATTGAGATGTTTTGATAATAAGCAAAAATTTACATAAAATAATTATAAGAAGGGATGGTGTTTGATGGGTCGTTTTATTGATGAGGAACTTTTGTCTAAGAAGAGGGCTATTGAGCTTTGGGACGAGGGTTTGATTAATAACTTTGAGGTTGGTACTTACAAGGGTTTGCAGGAGATTCACGGGTTTTTGTTTCAAGATATTTTTGAGTTTGCAGGGAAGACTCGTGATGTGAATTTGTCAAAGGGGAATTTCAGGTTTGCAAATTTGTTGTATTTAGAGAGCAATTTGGCGATTATTGAGAGGATGCCTGAGGGGTCTTTTGATGAGATTGTTGAGAAGTATGTGGAGATGAATGTGGCGCATCCTTTCAGGGAAGGTAATGGTCGCGCGACTAGGATTTGGCTGGACTTGATGTTGAAGAAGAATTTGAATGTGTGTGTTGACTGGGCGATGGTGGATAGGGCTGATTATTTGAGTGCTATGGAGAGGTCGCCTGTGAATTCTTTGGAGATTAAGCACTTGTTGAAGAATGCTTTGACGGACAAGGTTGATGACAGGGGTGTTTATTTGCGTGGTATTCAACAGTCATATGTGTATGAGGATTTGGATCGATATGATATTGAGGATATAGAGGAGTAAGGGATTAAGGTGTGAGTGTTCGTTTGATGGTAGACAGGGACAGGGTTTTGGTTGCAGGAAATACTTGGTTTCAAACCAGAATAAAAGGTTTAACTTCGCTCCTCTGGCTTCCAAAAACTGGAAAACTCTAATCTCGAAATCCTAAAATTTGAAGCACGATTCGCTTACGCGGTCAAATTTTGGCCGAATTTCTGCGATTGAGTTTTCACAATTTTCTCCAGATGACTCGCTTAGTTAAAGCCTTTTATTCTAAAGGAATTTACGGATAAACTGATGGTTTTCGCATTACATGGTGTAAAAATTCGTGAGGTGCATTGAAAAGTGTAGGTAATGTTGTGTAGGAGCGGTTTTGCTCGAATATCTGGTCTACAGAAATTTGTGATTTCTAAATCTTGGTCTCCTAAAATTTGAAGCTCGTGCTCCGCACTCAAGCGGTCAAATTTTAGCTGGAGCCCTTCGATTTGAAATCAGCAAAATTTCTTCCGAATGATATTCTTCGCGAAAACTCGCTTCCTGCGTTAGGTTTTCTGACTAAATAGTATAGGTTTATTTCAAAAAAAATAGCAGATGCTTATCATCATAATAAATCTAATAGATTTGTTTTAATTATGATGTTCCATCAGCTATTTTAAAATAAGTCTTAAGTTGTTTATCTATAAATCGAATATTTTTGTCATAGAATTTTTTAGCTTTTCAATATCTTCATCATCTAGTTTATAAACGATGTCTCCATATACTCTATGCATAGAAACTTCTCTTATTTTATTAACCATTGCGAATGCTTTTTCTTTACTTGGATTATTTTGATATTTTTTACAATCAATTGTGAAACCACCTCTGTATTTTTTTCCAGATTTTTTACTAGTAATTGGTACAACTACAAATGTTTTGTGATCCTTATTAAATACAGTGACCGCTATAGCGTAATGTTTTCCTGACAATTCCCCACCTCTACTATGAGAAAAGTCAATTAAGTACACTCCAAATTTTTCTATATCCATCTTTATTTCTGTGCCTTTGCAAAAAATTAGGTGCGCCACAATGGCACACCTTCGGTCAACCTTAACGAGTAAGGCTTTTTCTCCTTTATAACCGTATCCTTAACGAATAAGGCTTTTGGTAAATTTATTATACCATTAATTTTAAAAATTAACAAGTAATTTTAAGGATATAGAAGGTAAAATTTACATATCTCTAAACGAGAAGAAAAGCAGATTTCTACAATTGCTGTAGAATATCATCTGGAGAAAATAAGTATAAATCCAAGCGAAATGAACCGTTAAGAAATCTCACTCGTGCCAGAGCGGAGCTCGCACTTGAGATTTTAGGGTCATGAGCTTAGGATTTATTTATTTTCGTAAGCTAGATATTCGGGCAATTGTAGTTTTCTGCTTTGTTTTAAGTTATGATGTGTTGGAAATTTTGTTGACAAAAAAATTAGGCACACTGTGTAGTACGCCTTGGTATAACCTAAAAATAGGTTTCCGTATCCTTAACTTATAAGGCTTTTGGTGAGTTTATTATACCACAAAATCAAAAAAAAGAAGCTGTTTGTCAGCTTCTTTCCTCATTTTCTTAGAATTTGTTTACTAGATTTTCCAATGTTTCTAATTTGATTTGTGGATTCCATTCTGCTCCACTATCTTCTAGTTGTTTGATGTATGCTTGTTTGTCTTCTTTATAGTAGTCGATTGTGTTTTTCAATGCTTTGACTGCCATTTTGAAGTTTTCTGTGTCTTTTACTTCTGAGACTTTTTTGATGAAGTATTGTTGTGATTGTTCTGGTTTTGTTTCTAGGAATTCGCATCTATTAACTATTTCTGTGAATAGTCTGTCCATTTTAAGTGATGCACCTGCTGTTCCTATTTCGTATTTTTCTAATCTTTCGACGAATTCATCTATTGTAGCTTTTTCATCATCTGTAAGTTGTTGGTCGTCTTTTTGTGTATCTTCTTTTTTGTCTGTGTTTTCTTTTTTATCTTCTTTTTGTTCTTCTTTTTTGTCAGTGTCTTCTTTTTTGTTTTCTTGTGTGTCAGCTGCTGTATCTTTTTTGCTGTCTTCAGCTGTTGATGTTGTTGTATCAGGTTTAGTTAATGATTGTTCGCTGCTGCAGCTTGATAATGACACTGAAGCGATTAATGCAAGTAATAATCCAAATTTTTTAATGTTTTTCATAAAATCCTCCTCCGATTTCCTTATATATATTATACCACTATTTCGATTTTCCAATCAGGAGAATGTCTACAATATAGCTACAATTATAGGGAAATTCCGATTAATATTGTGATGATGACAAGTGTTATGATGTGTAGGACGATGTCCAGATAAATTGCGGCCAATAATTCTATGAGGTAGGTGTTGATTTTGGAGTTGAGATTGGACTCTGCTGGTACGACTGTCCAATTGACTTTCATTTTGTTGCAGATGAGTTTGGTTCTGAATGCGTGGAAGTTGTTGGTGATGACGCAGACTTTTTTGTCATCGCATTTTGTATCTTGTTGTCGTATGAGATTTTTTACGTATTGGATGTTTTGCATGGTGTTCATGGCGAGTTTTTCCAATAAAATGTCTGTGTCTTGGATGTTGTTTTGGACGGCGAAGTTTTTCATGGCGACTGATTCTTCGATGTCTCCGTTTGATTTGCCGCCGGAAAATATCATGATGCTTTTGTTGGTTCTGTAATATGCAAATGATGTGAACATTCTTTGTTTGATGAGTTCGGACAGTTCGATTCCTTTCATGGAGCCTCCGAGGACTACGATGTAGTCGAAATCTGTGTCGATTTTTTGGTATTTGATTATGAGATTTCCAAGTAGATGCGATAATACCATCAAACTTAAGTACAAATTCATTCCTATTATGTATTTGTAAAGGTCAAATATTTTGAACAGGTTGACTATTATCATTGCGATGTAGAGGATACTTGACGTCAAGTGTAGCGCGATGTTTGATTTTACTTTTGCTTTTTGGTAGAGTCTGTAGGATATTATCGTAAGGATAAATAAATTTGTTATAATGTTGATTGCTATGATTATGTTCAAGATTATATTTGAACGTGGCGCAAATATTATTCCGATCGTACTTATTGCGAACAAAACGATGCTTGTCGCTGCGAACATACTTATGAAGTTGTCTGTGGCTGCGATTATTAGTAGTATCGCAGATATGAGTAGTAGTGCGTACATGTGTATTCCTTTCACGAAAAATTATATCACACATTGTGGGTTTGTTTGATGGTATAATTGTATTAAGAAGGGGGCGTTTATGAGAGGATTAGTGTTGGAAGGCGGCGGAGCTAAGGGCTGTTATCAGATTGGTGCTTACAAGGCTTTGGTGGAAATGGGCATTACGTTTGATTATGTTGTGGGGACTTCGATTGGAGCTATTAATGCGGCTATGATTTGTCAGGGCGATTGGGAGATTGCGTACAAATTGTGGGAGAATTTGACTTACGATGATGTGATTAGTTGCAAGGACAATGATGTCAATTCTATTATGAAGGAGAATCTGACGTTGGAAAATGCAAGGGACAAGCTAGGCTTGGCGAAGGATTTTTTCGATAACAAGGGTTTCGGGGTGGAGCCTTTGAATGAGTTGTTGAGCAAAAATATCGATGAGAAGAGAGTTCGTGAATCTAAGATGAAGTTCGGGCTGAATACTGTTGATGTGGAAAACAGGAAGGTTTTGAATTTGTTTATTGACGATATTCCACAAGGTCATTTGCGTGATTATTTGCGTGCGAGTTCCAATTTGTTAGTGTTTAAGCAAGAAAAATTGGACGGGAAGAAGTTGATTGACGGTGGATATATGGAGAATAATCCGTACAAGATGATTGATGATGTGTGCGATGAGATTGTGCTTGTGTCGTTGAAGCCGTATTTGTTGACGAATAAATTGAAGAGAAATCCCAAATACACGATTATTAAAACGTGGGACGGGGATTTTCCAAAAGTTTTGGAGTTTGAGAAGGAAAAGATGCGATACGGGTTGAAGCTTGGATATGATGATACGATGAAGGTGTATGCGGATTTGAAAAAAGAAAATTTGTAGAATTATTGGAAAATATGTTGAAATTTTGAAAATTTTGTTGGAAAAAATTTTAGTTAGTTGTATAATATTTAATATAGAGAATTTTTAGAGAGAAGGAGGTCTGAATAATGAGCATTAAAATTAATAATGAAGTAGTTGAAATGATGCTATATTTCTGGCAATCAGCGTCAGAAGGTCAAAAGGTTGCTGAATCTTTTATCATTGATGTGACTAATAGAGACGAAATGAAATTAATATACAATGACAAATTTGATGAGGAAGCTGTAAGAAGAGTTTTGTCATCTATTACAAACAAAGAGCTTTTGAATGGTGGAAGTCCTGAAGAAAAAAGATTCTGGAACAACAACATGTGGATGATGGAAGATATGGGTGTGGTTGAAGCCATGGTTGACCCTATCAAACATTTGAACCTTGATGATGTTGAAACAGACAAGAAGGAATTGATTTTCGTTCCAGGTCATATTGAAGAACACTATGATTTGGGAGACAAATTAGTTGTGAACTTCTTCAAGGTATCTGTGGATATTTTTGGTGGCACAGGTGCTGTTACTATGGATGGAGAAGATTTCAGAGAACACATCATTAAATTATTGCAAAAATAGAATTTGCTATTTGGGGCTCTTTATGAGCCCTATTTTTTATTGCAAAAGTAAAGGAGTAAGTATGTTAAAAAGGTATAAGTGGTTTATTGATTACTACAAGAAAAGCTACATAATCGCAATTATCGCACTTATTTTTGATTATGCGTTCAAGTTGATTTTGCCGTACATGATTGGTAATGTGGCGGACAATATTTTCAACAGGAATGTGACAGCTGAAAACTTGAAGATTAATTTGGGAATTTGCTTGGTTGCAAGTGTGTTGTGTTATGTGGTTAGCGTTGTGTGGAATTTGAATGTGTTTAGGGGCGATGACACGATTAGGTATTTGGTGACTACAAGGTTGTACGACAAATATTTGAAGCAATCGCCGGAGTTTTTCGAGAAGAATTCCACGGGGTCTTTGATGGGGAAGGCTACAAATGATCCGTACGCTTTGGGAGATTTTGCGGGATATGGTCTGATGAGTTTGTTTGATTCGACTTTTTATCCAATTTTGATCGTTATCGTTATGATCGTGACGACGGATTTCAGGTTGACTTTGTTGAGCGTTCTTCCACTTCCAATTTTGGTTGTTGTGAGTAATAAAATCGGCAATAAATTGAATACGACTTTTGAAGAGTCGCAAAAATCGTTTGATAAGATGAACGATCAGACGTTGGAAACTGTGAGTGGTGTGCGTGTGGTTCGTGCAAATAATTTGAAGGATTTTCAAAGAAAGAAGTTCCAAGACAGGGCAGATGATTTGTACGAAAAAAACATGGCGACTGCAAAATTAATCGCGTGGTATGGCCCCATCCAAAAACCAATAGAGGTTATGACTTATGTGTTGGCGATTTCTTACGGAACTTATTTGATACGAACTGGCAGCATTACTGTGGGAAGATTGATGAGTTTTATGTTTTATTTGAATTTGTTGATTTGGCCGATGATTGGCATGGGCGATTTCATCAGCGTGAAGAAACAAGCCGATGCGAGTATGGACAGAATTCAAGAGGTGTGGGATTACAAGGAAGACATTGTGAATAAACCTGATGCAGTGGATTTGAAGGAAAATCCTACGATTGAGTTTAGGAATTTATCGTTCAAATATCCGACTTCGAAGGAGAATGTTCTGAGTGATATCAATTTTTGCGTAAAACCTGGGAAAACTTTAGGAGTTTTGGGGAAAACTGGAAGCGGCAAGACAACTTTGTTGAAGCAATTTCTGAGATTTTACGATGTGGAAGATGGCGAGATACTTCTGAATGACAGAAACTTGACCGATTATACTGTCGAATCAGTCAGAGAAAGAATGGGATATGTTCCACAAAACCACATGATTTTCTCGAAGACTATCGGCGAAAATATCAAGCTTACTAATAAGAATGCAACGGACGAAGAATTGATGGAAGCTATACGAATGAGCGATTTTGAGAAGGATTTGGATAAGCTTGTGAATGGAGCGGACACGTTGTGTGGAGAAAAGGGAATTAGTTTGTCGGGAGGTCAAAAACAAAGGATTGCGTTGTCGAGGGCGTTGATAAAAGATCCGGATATTTTGATTATGGACGACTGTATGAGCGCTGTGGACGGAACGACGGAGAAGAATATTTTGGATAATTTCAGAAAAATTCGCTCCGGCAAGACGAATATCATCGCGACTCACAGGATTAGCCAAGTGAAGGATGCAGATGAGATTATCGTGCTTGAAAATGGCAAAATAGTTGAAAGAGGTAATCACGACTCTTTGATGAAACAAGATGGTTGGTACAAGGAGCAATATTTGAGACAGACAGTGGAGAGTGCATATGAAAAAGAGTGTGACGAATAGAATTATAAAATACTCCCTAAACGAGAAGAAAAACTTGGCGATAGGGATGGTGTTTACGGTGTTGATGACTGTGTTCGAGATTATCGGGCCAATTATACTTGCGTATATCATCAACAATTTACTTACAGGAGAAAAGCTGGTATACAATATTAGAAAATTAGCGCTTGTGTTGTGCTTGTATGCTGTGGTTTTCTTCGTGGATTCGTTGTGGAAATACAATTCTACGGTGTATTTGGAGAAGACTGCGAACAAAATCGCGCGTAGAATGCAAATGGATGTGTACGATCACATTCAAAAAATGCCGATATCATTTTACGATAATTTACCAGCTGGAAAAGTTGTCAGCAGAATTACGAACGATACGAAAACTGTGAAGAGTTTCTACCAAATGGTGTTGGCACAGCTTATGGTTAGCGTAATCGTGAGTATATTCATGATTGCGATGGTGCTTATAACTGACACGAAAATAGGAATAATTGTGTGTTTGTTCTTCCCAATTATGTTTTATATTTTCAGAAAATTTCTGCAAAAATCACGCTTTGCATTTACAAATATGAGAAAATACATCAGCGAGGAGAATGCGAAAATCAACGAGACGATTGGCAATATCGAGATAATCAAGGCGTTTAATTTGGAAGATGATTTCAGCAAGGATTATGAATCTTCTGCAAAAAATGTCTACGATTACGGGTATATGGTGACGAAGGCTTACGGTACGATGAGCTACAATGTGTCTGAACTTCTTCGAAACTTTGCCAACATTACGATACTTGGACTTTACGCATACAATGTTTTGACAGGAAATACTGATGTTAAGTTGGGTAGTATGTATTTGACGATGGAATACACGACTAGGACTTTCTCGTACATCAGCAACTGCGTACAGAGAATGGGCTCGTTGGAGCAATCGTTCAGTGCAGCAGAGCATGTGTTTGAATTGTTGGACACTGAGGTTGAGGAGTTTCCAGAACGAGAAATTGGCGATATCAAGGGCGATGTTAAGTTTGAAAATGTGGATTTTTCGTATATTGAAAACGAACCTGTACTAAAAGATTTGTCGCTCGATATAAAAAGTGGAGAGAGTGTTGCATTCGTAGGATTTACTGGAAGTGGCAAGACTACGATAATCAATTTGCTTTTAGGATTTTACAAACCTCAACGAGGCGTAATCAAAATCGACGGCAAGAACTTTAACGACTACAGCGTGGATTCTATTAGAAAGAATATTTCGCTGGTGCCACAAGATCCGGTGCTTTTTATGGGAGATGTGAAGAGTAACATAAGGCTCGACAAGGATTTTACAGATGAGGAAGTCGAGAATGCGTTGAGGGATATCGGTGCGGACAGGTTGATAGATTTCAGAAATGGACTTGACGAGGAAGTCAAGGACAACGGAGCGAGTTTCTCAGCAGGTGAAAAACAACTTATAGCATTTGCGAGAAGTTACATCACCAATCCGAAGATTCTGATTTTGGACGAGGCGACGGCAAATATCGACACGCAAACGGAGTCGGTGATTCAATACGCAATCGACAAATTGAAACAAAACAGGACTACTTTTATAATTGCGCACAGATTGTCCACGATTAAAAATGTGGATTGCATTTATGTGTTGGACAAGGGCGTTATTGTGGAAAAAGGAACGCACGAAGAATTGTTGGCAAATGGCAAGATTTACACGAGAATGTATCGTGAACAAAACAAGAAGGGCTAATATGAGTGACAATAGAAAAGCAGGGATTTTGTGTCCTGTGTTCAGTTTGAGTTCTAAATATGGAATCGGAAGTTTTGGAGAGAGTGCGTATGAGTTTGTGAGGTTTTTGAAGAAATCGAAGCAGACTTATTGGCAAATATTGCCTCTGGTTCCGATAAGTTCTGACGGCAACAGCCCGTATTTGTCGCCATCAACTTTTGCTGGAAACTACATGTACATCGACATCGACAAGTTGATTGACGATGGGTTGTTGAGTGAGAGTGATGTTCGTGATTACAAATTCGAGGACGATTTTGTGGATTACGATTATGTGGCAAGGGCAAAAGATGAGATTTTACGCAAGGCTTTTGAACGTAACAAGGATTTGAAGATAATCGACACGGAAAATTTCCCTGAGAGAGAACTTGTTCATGGGTTTTGTTTGTTCAAAGCTTTGAAAAAGCATTTTAATGGCAAATCTTGGTTGGATTTTCCAGATGATATAAAATACCGCAAGGAAGAAGGCGTCGATTATTATGAAAAATTGTTGGCTGATGAGGTTGAATACAATGCATTTGTTCAGGCTTTGTTTTACAAACAGTATTTCGAATTGAAAAATTACGCGAATGATTTGGGGATAAAAATATTTGGCGATTTGCCGATTTATGTGTCGAAGGAAAGCAGCGATATGTGGCAAAACCCCGACATGTTTGTGGTGAACGAGGATTTGTCACCGAAATTGGTTGCAGGAGTTCCACCGGACAGATTTTCTGAAACTGGGCAATATTGGGGAAATCCCGTGTATGATTGGGATTATTGTGAGAAGACTGGATTTGATTGGTGGTTGAAAAGGTTGAAGCACAATTTGAAAATGTACGATGTGCTTCGTTTGGATCATTTTAGAGGATTTGAAGCTTTTTGGGCAATTGTCGCATCGGAAAGAACTGCTGAGAATGGACGATGGAGGCAGGCGAAGGGCGCGAAGTTGTTTGAGATTTTGAAGAAAGAGAACTTGATTGACAGGATAGTCGCTGAGGATTTGGGTTTGATTACTGATGATGTTATAGATTTGCGCGATAGATTTGGGTTCAAGGGAATGAAGGTGATGCAGTTTGCGTTTGATGTGAACGAGGAATCGGATTATTTGCCGCATAACGTGGGTGAGACTTCTGTGTACTACACTGGAACTCACGACAATCAAACGTTGATGGGATTTGTTAATAGCAGAAGTTCTGATGAGCTTGAATACATTAAAAATTATGTGAATTCAGATGATGTTGAAATGTCTTTGATAAAGGTAGCGTACATGACGAGTGCTAGTTTGTGTATGTGTCAGATGCAGGACTTCTTGGGTTTGGATGATGATTACAGGACGAACACGCCAAACACGTTGGGTAACTGGACTTGGAGAATGAAAAAAGAATGGCTTACGGATGAACTTGCGGAAAAAATTTCTGCGATTACGAAACTCTACAACAGGGATTAGTTGAAGTAAAATGATTATAGGTATATAATTTAATTTGCAGCAAATTATTAGGAGGAGTTATGAAGAAAGTTCTTACGATTGCAGGTTCTGATTGTTCAGGCGGAGCGGGAATTCAAGCGGATATCAAGACTATGTCGGCACACGGGGTGTATGCGATGAGCGTTATTGTTTCGGTGGTTGCTGAGAATACTTTTGAGGTGGTGTCGATTGAGGATTTGCCCGATAAGATTATAAAGGATCAGATTGATTGTATTTATAATGATATGGGAACCGACGCTGTGAAGATCGGAATGTTATCGAACAAGAGGATTATGAGTTGTGTTAGGGACAAATTATTGGAATACAAACCGGAAAACGTGGTGTTGGATCCTGTGATGTACGCGAAGCACGGCGCTTGTTTGATGCAAGAAGATGCGATTGATTTGTTGATTGAGGATTTGATTCCTTTGTGTACTTGCATAACTCCGAATATTCCAGAGGCAGAGAGAATTAGTGGTATGAAAATCGACGGTGTTGATGATATGAAAAAAGCAGCTGAGATTATTCGTAACATGGGGGCGAAATACGTTCTTGTGAAGGGCGGTCATCATGTGGGAGATGCGATTGATATTTTGTATGATGGCGAGAATTTCCACGAATTTGTGACTGAGAAGATTGACACGAAGAACACTCATGGGACTGGTTGTACGCTTTCAAGTGCGATTGCTAGTAATTTGGCGCTTGGAAAATCTATAGATGATGCTGTAAAATTGAGCAAGGAATACATTACTAATGCTATTAAGCACGATTTGCATATTGGCAAGGGAAATGGGCCGACAAATCATTTCTACAAATTTTTTGAAGGAGAGTTGAAAAATGAATAAGGAATTTAACTTAGGGTTGAACTTGGTCACGAATAAACAAACTCTCAAGGGAAGGGATTTGTCAGAGACTATTGAGATTGCGCTGAAAAATGGTGCAGATTCTGTAAGACTCAGAGAAAAAAACATGGATACAAGAAGCATTATGCGTGAGGCTTTTAAGATAAAGGAGATTACTCAAAGCATGGGCAAGCTTTTGATTGTGAATGACAGGGTTGATATTGCGAAAGCGTGTGATGTCGACGGGGTGCATTTGGGTCAAAAGGATATGCCGATAAAATATGCGAGGGAGATTCTTGGTCCTGACAAGATTATTGGGATTAGTTGTCACACGTTGGAACAAGCGTTGGAGGCTCAAGAGGCTGGTGCTGATTACATTGGTGTAGGGGCGATTTTTCCGACGTTCACTGGAGATGATTTCGTGAGGGTTTCCATCGACACGTTGAATGAAATTTCTAAGGAAATTCACATTCCAATCACTGCGATTGGTGGCATTAACAAGAACAATATTAGGATGATTTTCGACTGTAATGTGGATTCTGTGTCATTGACTTCGGCGATTTTTTCGACGGGAGATGTCGCAGCGGCAACACAAGAGTTGAAACAAAAATTCGATATTATTATGAGTAGATAACTAGGGGTGCAAGGGCACCTCTTTTTTAAATGCGGGGAAATGAGGAATAGTTTCATAGCAAGAGAATTGCTGACGGTAGTTTCAAAAAATACGAAAATAGACACCGATACGAACGAATATCTAGACTACGAAAATAAATAAATTCTAAGCTTGTGAATCTAAAATCGCAAACTCGCTGACGCTCAGACAGTGCGATTTTTTAATGATTCACTTCGCCTGAATTTATACTTATTTTCTCCGTATGATATTCTAACCGTATCGGATTGTCTATTTTTATTTCATATATTTACAGCGCTGCTAGACATCTACGTTTTAGAGGGAAGGGGAACAAAAAAGTCGTAGCACATTCGTCTGGCTTACAAAAATTTGTGTAGGTAGCTTCAAGACAATAAAACACAAAAACTCGTAAACCACTCATCTGTCTACAAAAATTGATAAATTCATCGCTCATGAAACTAAAATCGCAAACTCGCTGACGCTCAAACAGTGCGATTTTTTAACGTTTCATTTCGCTTGAATTTAGAACAATTTTTTCCGAATGATTCGCTTGTTTACGATGTTTTTGGTTTGTTTCAATACATATTTAGCAAAACTGGTAATCTACTTTTGTTTCACAGAAATCAGTGCTGCTGGACATCTCCGTTTTTTCTAGAGGGGGACTAGAAGAACAAAATATCATCTCATCTTTTTTAAACGGGAGGGAGGTGGGTTGTAATTATCTCTAGTTAGTGATAATATTAGGTCAGAGGGATAATATGAATACAAAAAAATCAATGGCGGTGTATATTTCTATGAGTAGGGTTATTAATACTCTGCGCCGCGAGAACAACAAATTAATTTTGAAGCACAATCTTACTTTGGGACAGTTTGCAGTTATGGAGGCTTTATATTCTAAGGGTAGGCTTTCAACTGGAGAGGTTATGGAGAAGATTTTGTCTACGAGTGGCAATATTCCTGTTATCGTGAAGAATTTGGAGAAGGATGGTTTTATTACGAGGAAGCAGGATGAGGCTGACAAGAGAAGATTTATCCTGGATTTGACTGATAAGGGAAAAGATTTGATGGATGAGATTGTTCCTGAGAATTTGAAATTTATGGATGAATTGATTTCTCTGTGGGATGATGATGAGAAGGAAGAATTAATAATATTGATGAATAAATTCAGGAGGAAATATGAAGAGGAAAATTTTGAATAGGACGCAGGGTTTTAGAACGAAGGATGGTGCTGGGGTTAGTCTTGTGAGGGTGTTGAGTCGCAATACTACAAAAGAATACGATCCAATTTTGATGTTGGATTCTTTTGACAGCACTGATCCTGAGGATTATATTAAGGGATTTCCGATGCATCCACATCGTGGGATTGAGACGATAACGTATTTGCGTGAGGGTACGATGACTCACAAGGATTCGATGGGAAATGAGGACACGATTACTGACAACGAGGTTCAATGGATGACTGCTGGAAGTGGGATTATGCACGAGGAGATGCCGAAGCCATCAAAGAGGATGCTTGGTGTTCAATTGTGGTTGAATTTACTTGCAAAGGACAAGATGGTTAGGCCTCATTATCAATCGCTTCGTGGTGATGATTTGAAAATCATTGAAGAAGACAATGCGAAGGTTAAGGTTATTTCTGGCGAATACAAGGGTATAAAAGGATATGCGCCGAAATATTTGCCGCTTGATTTTTACGAAATCGAGATTAAGAAGAACGAGGAAATTACGATTGACACGAAAGATGATCAGCAAGTTATTTTGTTTACGTTGATTGGCGATATAGAGGTAGAGGGTGATGTTGTTTCTGAGAAAACAGCTGTGACGACTACTGATGGTGACAAATTGACAATAAAAGCAAAAGATGAGGATGTTATTGTTTTATTTTTACAATCTATTCCTACGAATGAACCGATTGCTTGGGCTGGTCCAATTGTTATGAACACTAACGAGGATTTGCGACAAGCGAGCTTGGATTTGAGAAATGGAACTTTTATTAAGGAAAAACCAGAAGAGGATCAATAAAAAGGAGAAAATGATGACAAATATTGAAAAATCACTACAAAACAGAAGAACTATTTATAGTTTAGACAAGAATATAAAATCAAATGAAGAGGAAATTACCGAAACTATCAAGAATATTACTGAGTTGACACCTGATGCTTACGGTATCAGAAGTCAAAGAGTTGTAGTTGTTTTTAAGGATGACCACGACAAGTTATGGGATAAAATCGGGGAAGTTTTCAATGGAAAGGTTGCTGAGGACAAGATAAATATGTTCAAGAGTGGCTATGGAACTGTGTTGTATTTTTCTGACGAAGATACTTTGAAGAAGGCTTCAGAAGACACAGGCGCTGAAATTGAAAGATTTGAACACTGGGCAGCACAATCTATCGGTATGTTGGAGTTAAATGTTTGGACTGCGCTTGAAGAATTGGGTTTGGGCGCAAATATCCAACACTACAATCCAGTTATAGACGATGCGGTTAAGGAAATGTTCGATATTCCAAAATCTTGGAAACTAGACGCGCAAATGGTATTCGGTAACAAAACTGCTGATCCAGATCCAAAGGAAAAGGAAGACATCAACAACAGAGTTATTGTAAAATAATTTGTTGTGGTTAAGGGGTGCAAGAGAGCGCCTCTTTTTTGATGCGGGGAATTGAGGTAGTTTCAGAACAAGTAAAAGTAGAAAACCAGTTTGCACGAATATCTAGACTACGAAAATTTATGATTTCGAAATCTCGAAATCCTAAAATTTGAAGCACGCTTCGTTTACGCAGTCAAATTTTGGACGGATTTTTTCGATTTGAAATCAACTAAATTTTCTCCGTATGATATTCTTAGCAAAACTGGTAATCTACTTTGTTTCAATGCATCCTTATCAAATCTAATAATCTACTTTATTTCACAATAAAAAATCAACAAAAGAAAAAAATTCGTTTCACACAAAGGAGAGGAAGCGCTTTGTGTTGTTATGATATAATCAAGAGAGATAGGGGGATTTTATGAAGGGAAATTACGAGACGATTGTTCATCCGTTGTCTCCTCTTTACGATGAGGATTCGAAGATTTTGATTTTGGGTTCTTTTCCGTCGGTGAAGACTAGGGAGTACGGGTTTTTCTACGGTCATCCACAAAACAGGTTTTGGAAGTTGATGGAGAGGCTTTTCGATGTGGATTTGGATGTGAGTATTGAGGAGAGGAAGAGATTTTTGTTGGAGCATAATATTGCGGTGTACGATTCGATTTATCAATGCGATATTATTGGTTCATCAGATTCTAGTATCAAAAACGTAGTACCTTCTGATTTGAAGGGAATTGTGGATTGCGCAGATATTAATCATGTTTTTTGTAACGGGACAGCTTCTTTTAAGTGTTTTGAGAGATATCACAAAAAGAATTTGGGGGTGGAGGCTACGAAGCTTCCTTCGACATCACCTGCAAATGCAAGGTACAGGTTGGACGATTTGGTGGATGAGTGGAAGGTTATCAAAAAATACTTGTAGATTTATAGCTAAATATATTAAAAGAGGTATATTTAAACTGTTTAATCGAGTTTGAATTAAAGAATAAATTAAATCAACAAGATGATAGAAATAAAAAAATGTACAATTTTTACCTAAAAGATATAGATTGTACATTTTATTTGTTATTTTTCTAAAATTTGTCTTATTGTTTTTTCATCGTAGTCCGTTCCAATGAATACCATTTTAGTACTGGATTTTTCAAGCCCTCCAATGATATAATCATTTTCAACCAATTCATACCTAAAATAATTGTCGTTGTATTTAAACACGCCCTTGCTTCTGAGTATATCCCCATACCGACCTCGGATAATTCTCTCTAAAAGAACTACCATTTGCCCAGGGCTTATGTCCTTTAGGTTAGTTAGAGATATTGATTTTAATTCTTTTGTTCTTGTTTTTGCATTCTCAACTTTTATTTCAAGCTTATCTTTTCGATTAGTTGTGACTAATTTATCATTTAAAATGTGATCAATTTCATTATCACTAAGATTTGAGTAATGATAATTCAAGAAATTATCAGATTTGATATCTAAATTGTTTTTTATTCTATCAAAATCGTCTAAGCTAAAATCTTCGGATTTTGAAACCAAAATTCTGGATATTTTTAACAGCTCATATGGGTACAAATCAGCAAATTCTTCGAAGGCTCTTTGATAATTTTTCCCATCAACTATTAGTATAGGAACAAGTAAATTTATCCTATCGTACATAATTTTGGACAAATCGTCAATGATTTTCTTCGGTCTAGCCACACCACTTGGCTCGACTATTAGATAGTCTGGGTCAAGTGAATTAGCAATCGTCATCACTGAATGGGCAAATGATAAATTCATAGAGCAGCAAATACAACCTTCGGAGATGGATACTATTTCCATCTCCGAATTGTTAGAGTTATCTTGTTTTAATATATTTGAATCTACATCTTCTTCTGCAAATTCATTTTCAATTATTACGAAATTTTTTCCAGTTTTTTTGCTCAAAAACTTAATAAAACTCGTTTTTCCTGCACCTAAGAATCCACTTACTAGAAGTATTTTCATTATAGAGTTACTACTGGTTTAATTAAATCTTTTGGCTTATCTTTCATTAGATACAAAGCATCTTCAACTTTTTCAAATCCATTAAATTTATGAGTTAAAAGAGGATTAACATCTAATTTTCCAACTTCGACTAATTTAGCTAGTTTTTCAAGTCTTAATCTTCCGCCAGGCATCAAACCCCCGACGATTTGTTTATGTCCCATACCAACGCCCCATTCGATTCTTGGGATTTTGATATATTCTCCACTTCCTAAGTAGTTAACATTACCAATTTTTCCGCCGGCTTTTAGAGCTTTTACGGCTATTTCGAATGTGTCGACATTTCCACCAGCGATTACGACTCTGTCGACACCTTTTCCATTTGTCAATTCAAGTACTTGTTCAACGATATCTCCATCTTTATAAGAAACAATATCTGTTGCTCCGTAGAATTTAGCAGCTTCGATACAAGTTGGTCTAGTACCTACAGCGATAATTTGAGATGCACCTCTTAAATTTGCTCCGGCAACTGACATTAATCCAACAGGGCCAATTCCAATACACAATACTGTGTCGCCGAATTTGATATCTGCTAACTCAACCCCATGGAAACCAGTAGGAACCATATCGGATAACATACAAGCTTCTGTTGGAGTTATTGAATCTGGAAGATGGGCAAGGTTTGCATCTGCATCGTTTACATGGAAATACTCACCAAAAACACCATCTTTTATGTTTGAAAATTTCCAACCTGCAAGCATTCCACCAGAATGCATTGGGAATCCTGCTTGTGCTTCTAGGGAGCTCCAGTCAGGAGTTATAGCAGCAACCATAATTCTGTCGCCTGGTTTGAAATCCTTTACCAATTCTCCGACTTCATCAACTACACCACAGCCTTCGTGACCTAAAATCATATTGTGTTTTTGTCCCAAAGCACCTTCCCATACTGTGTGAACATCTGATGAACAAGGAGAAACTGCCAACGGTCTAATTATAGCGTCTTTTGGTCCACAAACTGGTCTTTCTTTTTCTATCCAACCAGTTTTTCCTATTTCTAACATTGCAAAGCCTTTCATATTCTGTCTCCTTTCATATTTGAAAATTCTTTACAATTTTATTATAGAAAAAAATTTAACAAATGTAAATAGGTGGAATGAATTTTTTTTTGAGTAGTAGACTACAAATAAATTTTATGGGATAAAATCTGTGAATTTAAAAATTTGAAAATAAGAGCGTTTAAATTTCAATAAAAAAGTCCTGGCAAAACAAGACATAAAGTAGACGATTTGGTGGATGAGTGGAAGGTTATTTTGGAGTATTTGTAATAGCTTGAAATGATTTACAATAATGTATTTCTGGTGTTATAATGGTTAATATATAGACGAAATGGTTATAAATTTATTTTTTATTGAGGAGTACAAATGAAGAATTACACTGAATTATTAAAATCTGAATTAATTATGGCGTTGGGATGTACTGAACCTATTTCTATTGCGTTGGCAGCGGCAAAGGCTAGGGAAGTTTTGGGGGTTGTTCCATGTAAGATAGAGGTTATGTGTTCAGGAAATATTATCAAAAACGTTAAGGGAGTTACTGTTCCAAACACTAACGGTATGAAGGGTGTGGAAGCTGCGACTGCTATTGGAACTGTTGCGGGTGATTCTTGTCTTGGGCTTGAGGTTTTGTCAAAGGTTACTGAAGATGACATCAAGGCTGCGAAGGATTTGATGGCAAAGGACATCATCACTGTTAGTTTAAAAGAAGGCGTAGAAAACTTAGACATAGAAATTGTAGCAGAGGACGACAATGGAAATACTGTAGATGTTGAAATCAAAAACAAACACACAAATATCGTGAAGGTTACTAAAAACGACGAAGTAATACATATTGATAATTGCTACACTCACACACCAGAATATGAAAATTATGACGAACTTTCAGTAAAGGATATTTTTGAATACGCAGATAATGTGGACTTAAATGAGGTAAAGGATTTGTTGGAAAAACAAATTACTTTGAATTCTGAAATTTCCGATGAAGGATTGACTGGAAAATGGGGAGTTGCAATGGGCAAGATTTTGATAGACGAAGATGAATCTATCAGAACGAAAGCTAAGGCAAGAGCTGCAGCGGGATCAGATGCACGTATGAGTGGCTGTTCACTACCAGTTGTAATAAACGCAGGAAGTGGAAACCAAGGCATAACTTGCACGATGCCACTTGTTGTATTTGCAAATGAAAAAAATTACGACAGAGAAACATTATATCGCGGACTTCTAATTACAAATTTGACAGCACTTCACATCAAGAGATTTATAGGTAGACTTTCAGCGTTTTGCGGAGTTACTTCTGCGGGAGTTGCTGCAGGAGCTGGAATTTGCTACATGGAAACTAAGGATTTGGATTTGATTGAAAAAACAATAGGAAATGCGTTGATGATTGCATCGGGTATGATTTGTGATGGTGCGAAACCATCCTGTGCTGCAAAAATCGCAACAGCTGTAGATGCAGGAATTTCAGGATATTATTTGGCGAAAAATAACAGAAACTTCGAACCTGGAGATGGTTTATTAAAAGACGATATCGAAGAAACTATCAGAAGCATTGGCTATGTTGCCAAGGAAGGTATGAAGGAAACGGACATTATTGTGCTTAACACAATGATTCAAAAATAATTTTGAAGGCGTTAGTAAATCTAATGCCTTTTTTTATTTGTGCGAACAAAAACATTTTCATATTTAACACAAAAATGATTTGATTTTAACGCTAAATTACAATGAGAATACCAGTTTAAAAGCAAGTAAATTACTTGTGATTTTATTTATAAATTTTAAGAAAACACTTGCATAATTTATTTATTGGTATTATAATTTAATTAAATAAAATATTTTGAAGGAGGATTCTTATGGGATCATTTATTAGTGCCGAAAGTACTTGGATACTTTGGGCTGTGTTGGCATCATGTGCTGCTCTTGCAATATATTTGGAACAAAAATATACATGGGCAAGTAAGGTTACAGGATGTATTTTGGCTTTGACTTTTACTTTAATTTTGTCAAACCTTAAAATTATTCCAACAAAAGCACCTGTTTACGATGCTGTATGGGATTATGTAGTTCCTTTGGCTGTACCAATGTTGTTATTTAACGCTGATATCAAAAAAATTGGTAGAGATTCAGGAAGAGTTTTAATTATTTATTTATTCAGTGGTATTGGAACTGTTCTAGGTGGATTTGTTGCATATTTTGCTTTGAAGAATGCAATTCCTGCTTTGAACGATATCATTCCAATGTTTGTGGGTACTTATACTGGTGGTTCAGTAAACTTCGTTGCAATGAGTCAACAATACAAGGTTCCTGGAGCAACTGTATCAGCTGCATTAGTTGCAGATAACTTACTTATGGCTTTATATTTCTTCACATTGATGGCACTTCCAACAATGGCTTTTATCAAGAAACACTACAAGATGCCACTTGTTAACGCTTTGGAACAACAATCAGAATCTGACAAGGAAGCTAATAAAACTATGGCTGCAAAATATTGGGGAGCAAAAGAAATCTCTCTTAAAGACATTGCTTTCACAGTTGCATTATCATTTGTTATCGTAGCCATTTCTGACAAATTAGCCACTGTTTTCGGAAACTTATTCTCAGGCGAAGGAGCTGGAAGTGCAATTTTAGGTGGATTATTGGGAAATAAATACTTGTTAATGACTACATTTACTATGATACTTGCATCAGTATTCCCTAAACAAATTTCATCTATCAGAGGTAGCCAAGAAATTGGTACTTTCTTAATTTATTTATTCTTCGCAGTTATTGGAGCTCCAGCTTCAATAGGATTGATTTTGAGAGAATCTCCATTGTTATTAGTATTCGCATTAATCGTTGTATTAATCAACTTAATAGTTTCATTGATATTTGGAAAACTTTTCAAATTCAATATCGAAGAAATCATTATCGCATCAAATGCGAATGTCGGTGGACCAACTACTGCAGCAGCAATGGCTGTATCAAAAGGTTGGACAGAACTTATCGTTCCTGCGCTTCTGGTAGGTACGTTAGGTTATGTAATTGGTAACTACTACGGTATTCTTTCGGGAATATTGTTACATTAATTTAGAAATTTGAACACATTCTTTGGGTTAATCTCAAAGAATGTGTTTGTTTGAAGAGTAATTTGAACAGAAAGGGAGAAAATATGTTAGAAAATTTAAAACCAGAAAGAGTGTTTCATTATTTTGAAGAATTGACTAAAATTCCTAGAGAGTCTGGAAATGAACAAGCAGTGAGTGATTTCTTGTACAAGACTGGAAAAGATTTGGGACTTGAAACAATTCAAGACGAAAGCAACAACATTATAATCAGAAAACCTGCTCATCCAGATTATGTGGATCATCCTTCAGTTGTAATTCAAGGCCACATGGATATGGTCGCAGAAAAAGCAGACGGCGTTGACCACGACTTTTTGACAGATCCTATTCCACTGGTTGTAGATGGTGACTGGGTTAAAACAGAAGGCACTACTTTGGGGGCAGATGATGGTATTGCAAGTGCGATTGGTCTTGCGATTATGGAAGACAAGGAAGCTAAGCATCCAGCGCTTGAATTGTTGGTTACAACTAATGAAGAAACTACAATGGTCGGTGCGAGAGCTTTGAAGAGAGAAAATATCAAAGGCAGAAAACTTTTGAATATTGACGCTGAAGTAGAAGGAATTTTGTTGTCTGGTTGTTCTGGAGGACACAATATAATTGGTACGAAAAAACTAAATTACGTGGACAATAAAATGAAAAACACTTTTGTGATGAATATCAACAATATGCTTGGTGGTCACTCAGGAATGGAAATTCACAAACAAAGAGGTAACTCTATCAAATTTGCACGTGAAGCTTTGAAGTTAATCGAAGAAAAATCTCCTGTAGCACTTGTTAGCATCGAAGGTGGAACAAAACACAACGCTATTCCAAGAGATGCGAAGGTTGTGTTCAGTTCTAACGAAGACGATTATGATGTTGATTTTTCCGATTTAATTGCAAAATATCCATTGGATAAGGATATGAGAGTTAAAATCGAAAAATGCGAAAATGCAGACAAAGTATTGGATGAAAAAGACAAAAAAGATATCTTATCTTTCATAGAAGATGTTCCTCACGGAGTTTACAGCATGATGAAGGAATACCCAGATATCGTTGAATGTTCCAACAACTTGGCAATATTTGAAATCAAGGATAATACGTTGAAAGTTACTATTTCTCTTAGAAGTTCAAACCCAGAAACTTTCGACACACACACTGAAGATGTGTCAAAAGTTTATGAAAAATACGGATTTGAAGTTAAAAAGGAAGATTATTACAAACCATGGGCGTTTGCAAAAGATTCTGAATTGAGAAATTTGGCGCTTGAAACTTACAAAGATTTGTTTGGAAAAGAAATGAAGGTGGAAGTAGTCCACGCAGCATTGGAACCAGCAGTATTCATCGACACTTTCCCAGACATGGAAATGATCTCCATAGGACCTACTATGAAAGACGTTCACAGTCCAAAGGAAAGACTTTCAATTGAATCTACACAAAGAACTTACGAATTTGTGAAATCACTTCTTGAAAGACTTTAGTTTTTGACAAAATAAATCACAGAGTAATACAGTGATAAACAAACCCTTATGCATAGAAATCGACGATTTTGTTGTCTTGTGCATAAGGGTTTTTGTGTCTTCCGTCCCTGTGAAATGAAGATGTTTAAAGATTTTGTATTTCAGTGAAATAAAAGCAGATTACCAACTTTGTTAATTGTGCATTGAAACAAACAAAAAAGATTGTAGCTAAATGAGTCATCTGGAAAAAATTGTGCAAAATTCAATCGAAAAAATCCGTCCAAAATTTGACCGCGTAAGCGAAGCGTGCTTCAAATTTTAGGATTTTGAGATTTAGAAATCACAAATTTTCGTAGTCTAGATATTCGTGCAAACTGGTTTTCTACTTTCGCCTGTCCTTGTAAAACGGAGATTCGCCTTGAAACAAACCAAAAACATCGTAAACAAGCGAATCATTCGGAAAAAATTGTTCTAAATTCAAGCGAAGTGAATCGTAAAAAATTGTGCTGTTTGAGCCGAAGGCGAGTTCACAATTTTAGATTCATGAGCGCTGAATTTATCAATTTTTGTAGACAGATGAGCGGTTTACGAGTTTTTATGTTCTATCATCTTGAAACTACTTTAGATTTTACAACATAGCAAAACCGCAACTAATGTCGCGGTCATTGCTTAGGAGTATTTATTTGAAATTAGGTAGATTTATGTTAGTCAATCAACAAATCGTTGATTTTTCGGAGGCGATTGATGGCCTCAATCAATGTGCCATCGTTTTTGGCGAAATGAAATCTCACGTAATCGTTGTTATCGTCTTTGAAGAACGATGAACCAGGGACTGGTGTTACGCCGATTTTTTGTGACAATTCTACGCAGAAATCATAGTCTGATTTGCGGTTGAACTTGGCTATGTCGACCATCACGAAATACGTTCCTTGTGGAGAATAGAAGTCTAGTCCAATTTCTTTTAATCCATTGAGGAAGATATCCCTTTTGTGAGTGTATTTTTCTTGCAGCTGTTCGTAATAATCATCACCGAAATTAAGTCCAACAATCGCTGCTTCTTGTAGTGGGGCGGCTGCTCCGACTGTAAGAAAATCGTGCACTGATTTTATTGCTTGTGTGATTTCTTTATTCGCAATGGTGTAGCCAAGTCTCCAACCTGTTATGGAGTATGTTTTGGAGAGAGATGTCGTGGTGATGGTTCTGTCTTTCATTTTTGGTAATGACGCAAAATATGTGTGCACGTATGGTTTGTAGACTATGTGTTCGTACACTTCATCTGTCACGACGTATGTGTCGTATTTTTCTGCAAAATCTGCTATTATTTGTAATTCTTCTCTGGTGAACACTTTTCCAGATGGGTTAGAGGGATTGCAGAGGATGATGGCTTTGGGATTTTGTTTGAATGCATTTTCCAATTCGTCTATGTCAAAATCAAAATTTGGAGGGTTCAATTTTACAAATATTGGATCTGCTCCGGACAAAATCGCATCGGCTTTGTAGTTTTCATAAAATGGAGAGAATATGATAACTTTGTCGCCAGGATTGGTGATTGCCATCATGCTCGCCATCATCGCCTCTGTACCACCGCATGTAACAACGACGTTTTCTTCAGGGTTAGTGGTGTTTCCTGTGAGTTTTTCGTGTTTATTTGCGATGGCTTCTCTCAAATTTTTTGCCCCACAAGTTATGGAATATTGGTGTGGGCCTGTCAGAGAAATTTCTTGTAATCTGTTTAATATTTCAATTGGCGGATCAAATTCAGGGAATCCTTGCGCCAAATTGATTGAATTGTATTTGTTGGCGACAAGTGTCATTTTTCTGATGACAGATTCGGTGAAACTTGTCGCTCTATTTGATAAATTTTTCATTTTATTTTCTTTCGTCTATAACTCTGTTTGCTTTGTGAGTTTGTCTTGGAAGATATCCATCTTCGTGTATGATGATTTCTTGAGGTTTCACGCCAAGTCTAACTTTCAAAACTTTCCATATATTTTCTCTCAAAGCTTCTACATCTGTGATGTCGTCGTTCTTTTCGACTTCAACAGAATAGGCTGTGCTGAGGTTTTTGTCGAAGATTCTGATTCTGTATTCGCCAGTGATTCCTTCGACTTGTCTGATTGCATGTTCCACATCTGAAGGAAATACGTTCACTCCAGATACTATGAACATGTCGTCTAATCTTCCGATTATGTAAATCCTTGTAGATGTTCTGCCGCATTTGCATCTTTCTTTGTTTACATAGCCGATGTCTCCAGTTCTAAATCTAATCATTGGTCTTGCTTGTTTTCTCAAAGATGTGAAGACCAATTCTCCGACTTCACCTTCTGGTAAAACTTTTCCAGTTTCAGGATCGATTACTTCAACCAAGATTTGATCCTCAGCGATATGTAGTCCATCCTTTTCTTCACACATTGCAGCACAAGCTCCGAATATGTCACTTAATCCGTAGAAATCATACAAATCAGCGTCCCACAATTCCTCGATTTTTTCTCTTGTAGCGTTGATTGATCCACCAGGCTCACCTGCGACGATGATTTTCTTCAACGATAATTCTTTTGGATCGTAGCCGTGTTTCTTGGCAGTTTCACCCAAATACCACGCATATGATGGAGTAGTCCAAATTATAGTTGGCTTGTAATTTACAATTATGTTCAATAATTTTTCAGATGGAATAGTTCCTGCCCAAATACAAAGCGCGCCGACATTTTGTGCTCCAATTACATCAGGACCTCCGACAAATAGCGAGAAGTTGAGTGCGTGAACGTAACGGTCTTGCTTTCTCATTCCAATTTGGTAGAAAAATCTGGATTCTACGTTTTGGAATTCGTCTAGGTCTTGTTGTGTGAATGGGGAAATTGTAGGAACTCCAGTCGATCCTGAAGATGCTGAGATGAACACTACGTCGTCTTCACTTGTACAAGCCATTTGTCCAAGGAAGCTTCCTTTGTGTTGTGTGTCGCGTTCAGTTTTTTTGTTGATAAATGGATAGTTTGCAAGTTCTTCAAGTGATGAGAATTCGTATGGATCCAACAAATTTTCGTCGAAACTTTTTCTGTAGTATTCGGAGTTTTCGTAAGCGTGAACCAATATGTTTTTCAATTCGTGTAATTGTAGTTTTTCGATTTCTTCACGGCTTAGCGTTTCCAAGTCTTCTTCCCAGTATTTTGATGTTCTCAAACTTTCTAATTTTTCTTTTGTAATTTCTTTGATGTTGTTTCTAATCATGATAGCTCCTCCTTAGTTTGTTTTCGTAATTTTTGATTGTGTTTTCTTCTATCAAATCTATTTCTTCATCTGTTAAATGTTTGTATCTTCGTTGTTTTCTGATGTAATTGTGAACTGTTTTTCTATTTTTGATTTCTTTGATGGAATATTTTCCGTTTTCGTATTCTTCTAATGGGAACATACAATTGTCCACGATTTCTTTTGCCAAATCAATCGTATCGTCTGTATTTGTGCCCCAACCGACTGGACAAGGCGACAATACGTGAATGTATTTGGTTCCACGGATTTTGGATGCTTTCTCAACCTTGTCGATGTAATCTTGAATGTAGCCGACTGATGCAGTGGCTGCGTAAGATATGTCGTGAGCTGCGATTATATCGAAAATATTCTTCTTGTTGCGGGTGTTTCCGTGGATATTTTTTCCTGCAGGAGTTGTAGTTGTCGATGAGCCAAATGGTGTCAAGGACGATTTTTGAATTCCTGTGTTCATGTAGGCTTCGTTGTCGTAGCAAATGTAGATTACATCGTCACCGCGGTCGATTGCAGCGGATAATGTCTGAAATCCAATGTCTGCCGTAGCACCGTCTCCTGCAAATCCTACAATCTGTAAATCTTCAATCCCCAAGGCCTTTGCTCCTTCGTAAATTCCTGAAAGCATGGATCCTGTTCCAGCGAACGTCGAAATAATCGAGTTGTTTTTGAAAGCTAATTGCGGGAAATTAAATCCAACAGCCGACATGCAACCTGCTGGAAGTACAGATATCGCCCTGTCTCCGAGAACCTTCAAAGCGATTCTGACTGCAAGGGCAGCGCCACAACCAGAACAGGCTTTGTGTCCGTAAAAATATTCGTCTTGTGTAATTGTTCGTTTGTTTATGTTACTCATTGCACTTCGCTCCTATAAAATTAAGTTCTTCGCCATTTTGTTTAAGTTTTTGGAAAATCTCTTTGATGTTATCTCGTGTGATATTTCTTCCTCCAAGTCCTCCTACGAAATTTTGTGAATCGATGTCTATGACTGATTTCACGTTAGTGTAAACTGTACCGAAAAGTCCGAATGAAATATCTTTTTCCAAAACCGCAATTCTTTTCGCGTTTTGAAGTTCATTTCTCAATTTTTCTGTCGGAAAAGGTCTGATGTATCTTAACTTCAAATATCCGACTTTTTCTCCTTGTTCTCTTAATTCATCGACTACACTTCTGATTAATCCCGAGATTGATCCGATAGAAATCAGAACGTAATCTGCATCTTCGACTTTGTAGGAATCAATCACTCCACCGTGGTCTCTGTTGAAGATTTGTTTGAATTTCGCTCTGGATTCTTCGATTATTTCCAACGAATCCACAACTGCTTTATTTTCTCTGATTTTCCATTCCAAATTATCACTTGGTCCCACTGAAAATCCCAAATTTCTTGGATAATCGACATCGAATTTGTTATCCGTTTCAAATTTCGGTAAGAAATCATCCACATCACAGCTTTCTGGAACATCAACAGGTTCGTAAGTGTGAGTGAGGTCGAATCCGTCCAAGTTAATCATCACTGGAGTAGAGATTTTCTTGTGTTCAGCTATGTAATACGCTTCAATCACTGTGTCCAAAGCTTCCTGTGCATCTTCCACGTACACTTGAATCCAACCGCTATCTAATTGCGATAATGAATCACGTTGGTCTCCGAAAATGTTCCAAGGAAGTGCAGTTGAACGATTCGCATTTACCATAACGATTGGGAATTTGCCACCAGCAGCGTAGGGAAGACATTCCGCCATGTACAACAATCCTTGTGAGCTTGTCGCTGTAAAAGTCCTCGCTCCGATTGCACTTGCACCAATCGCACAAGATAGAGCAGAGTGTTCGCTTTCCACATGAACGAATCTAGAATCAAGCTGTTTCTGTTCTACTATTTCCGATAATTTTTCAACCACTGTAGTTTGTGGAGTGATAGGATACGCCGAAATCACGTTTGGTTTCGATAATCTAACGCCCTCTGCTACAGCTTCATTTCCCGATAAAAATCTTCTCATTTTATTTTCCTTTCTATCGCATCGAAATTGCAAATCTTCTGGCAAATCCCACAACCTTTGCAAAAATCTTGATTTATACTGACATATCTGTCTTGTTTTTCAATCGTTCCATCTGGACAATACAAGTAACATTCCAAGCAGTTTTTGCATTTGTCCTTGTCAACGAAATAATCAAAACTTCGGTACGAATCGTTGGTAACTGTAAGGAAACCCGCTTCGTAATATGTTCCCAAAGGATAATCTTCTATTTTTTCAAATCCATTGAACTGTCTAAGCTCTGGTCTTTTCATTTTCATTCACCTCTTTCAAAACTTCTTCGAATAATTTCACGTTTTTGTCGACAACTGATGGCGACAAATTATCTTTGAAACTTTCTACAATGCTCTGTTTGTCAATTACATCGAATTTGGAGAACAACGCTCCAATCATTGCAGTATTTGTAATCGGCTTATGTAAAATATCAAGTGCGATTTTCGTCGCATCGACAGAAATCACATTTTTTTCTTCAAATTTTTTTGAAGAATTGATAAACACTGTGCAATTTGTCAGATTTTTTAATTCGTCGATATTGAACAGCGATTCATCGAGTATAACCAGATAATCTGGATTTTGTACTTGCGTCCTGTCTTCGATTTTTTTCATATCAATTTTTGTAAAAGCACTCACAGGAGCACCCCTTCTTTCTGGACCAAATGTTGGAAAAGCCAGCGAGTACAAGTTGTCCTGTTTTACACATGCATTTCCAATTATTTTTGATGCAGTGAATGCACCTTGTCCACCTCTTCCTCTAAAAGTTATCTCAATCATAATCTCCTCCTAATTTTTGTAATAAAAAAAGCCCTTTCTATTATCTCTAATAGAAAGGGCGAAATATCCGCGGTACCACCTTTTTTGTGTATGTAAAAATACACCACTTCAAGCTCCATCAAGCTCTAACTCATGATAACGGGAGTCGCCGTACAGTCCTAATATCGAACTGTCCCCTCAAAGACCATGTTCACCATAACATCAATTTGCTCCTCTCACCAAATGGAGCTTCTCTGTAAAATCTATTTATGACTACTCTTCTTTTCCGAAGGTTTGATTTTTAATCATTATACAATCCAAAAAAAATATTGTCAAGCTTTTTTTGAAAAATTTATAAATTCATAAAACATTACGTGCAAATTTAACAATTATCTTACAAATCTTTAAGTTCCGATTGCGTTTTGTGACCGACATATTCAAAAAGAATTATGGATTTGTTTTCTTTTACGAAATTTTTCCTGAAGATAAAATAATGGTCGCGATTATCTTTGCAGTTTTTCGCATTTATTCTAAAATAATCACTTTTCGTAGTCACCATGTGTTCCAAAATGTCGTCTGTCAGAAATGTAAGAGGCACGTTGATGTTTGCGTATTTGTAAAAGTCCTTCTCAAAAGCTATGAAATTGTCCGAAAAATAATCGAATTGAAAAGTGTTTTTGTGTAATGTATTCATAACTACTCCATCAAATTAATGTTCAAAATTTCATCAAATTTTATCTCTATCATTTGACCGTCGCTTTCAAAATATATCTTGTCTTCGAAAAAATCGTAGATCATCCCGACGTACGATTTGTTGTTGTGGATGAAGATTTCGACTGTGAAATCATTCAGAAAAGCTTGGCTTATCAGTAAAAGCAAACTACTCGCACCCAACGACTGAACGCTTATATTTTCAGTCATCGAATGTAGTGCTGTTGTGTGCTCTGACAGGAAAAATCCCATCCATTTCGCCATTTTTCTGTCGCAATATTCCCTCGCTGATTTGTAGGGAAGATAATTTCTAATAATCATAAGTACCATCCATTCCGCCGCAGTGGCCGCCGATTAGTTTGCTTCGTTCGATTACACGCGATCCTTCCATGAGAGATGTAGCTTTTTGAATGGAAGTGAATCCGTATTTGTCTCTGATTTCATCGATTGCAGATTCCAAATTCTTCTGCTTTTCTATTTTCTCAATGTCTTCGAAAAGTGAAAATGATATGCACGCTTCGTCCACCAAATTGTCGTAGCTAACGCCAAGTCTTCTCACAGATCTTCCTTGATATTTCTTGTGGAACAAATCCATGACGTGTTCTGTGAGCTGTGCTGTTGATTGAGAAGGGGAGATGGTCTTTTGTGCGTGGATGGATCTTTTGTTTTCCTTGAAGGAATATCCAACGTAAATCGACACCACAGTCGCCTTCTTTTTGATTCGTCGAATTCTGATGGCAACTTGTTCTGCGATTTCTTTGAGAACTATTTCGATTTCACTTTTCTTGGAGTAATCTTTGGGAAGAACTTGCGAATTGCCGAGACCTTTTGATTTTCCCTTATAAGGTTGTGTGACCTTGGATTCATCGACGCCGTTTGCGTGAAACCACAACTGTACGCCCATTATTCCGAATTCTCTTTTTAAAATATCGGGATTGGAATTTGCGAGGTCTCTCACCGAAAAAATACACAATTTATTCAGCCTTCGTTTCGTTCTTTCGCCGATTCCCCAAAAATCTGTCAAATCGGGAATATTCCACACTTTTTCTTCCACATCCTCGTAAGACCAATTTGCCCTCATATTCACAGTTTTCTTCGCTTCGTTGTCCAGCGCAAGCTTTGCCAACAGAGGATTGGAATTACTCATTCCAACTGTAGAGTACAAGCCAGTTTTGTTTCTGATTTCGTTTTGGATTCTAGAAGATATCAAATCCAATTTGTCCTTGCGAGATATTTTTCTATCGGGAATGAAATAATTCAAACTAGTAGTCAAATCGATAAATCCCTCGTCGATAGAATAGGGAAGAATCTCGTCTTTGGAGGCGTAATTCATGAAAATCTTCTGGATTTTTAAATTCTCCTCAATGTACAGGGCCATTCGAGGAGGGACGATGACTGTGTTTTTCGCCCACGTTTCGATGTAATTTATATAAGAATCGGTGATGGGCAAATTCTGTCTGAGCGCCGATTGGAAGTTAAACTTCCTATCATGGACGTGAAAAGGCAAATCAAAAGCCCTACCGACGTTCTTCTTCCCGAAAACTTTCTTAAAAGTAGGAGAACTTGCGAGAATTAATCCACTCGCATTGTCGGAATTACTCATGACGCAAAGAGAAGTTGTCAAGGGATTCAGATTTCTCTTGACGCATTCTACACTTGCGTAAAAACTTTTGATATCCACAAAAGCAATATCAGATTTTGGCTCCAAAGAGTAATCTATAAGTCCCATAACAACCTCCTTACTCGTCATCCAATGGACTGTAATCTTCCAAAAAAGTCGATTTTGGATTTTCAATATAACAAATATCTGCTGGAAACTTGTTCAGCTTCACCATCTCAGATATTTTCAAATTCAACAAATTAATATCCACACCCAGCTTGTAAGCCATAGTCTTATCGTCGGTGTACTCACGCATCGTTTTAATCAAATCCTCATCCGAAATCAAAAGATGTGCCGCGAAAATATTCGCCTCATTTTCGAAAACATCCGTAGGATTGAACACCTTGTTCTCGTGAAAAGCATGACCATCAATGCAGTATTTTCTGTGAAGTTGGTCGTGTCCAATCTCGTGAGCCAGAACGATTTTCTTCAAACTTCCGATGTTGTTCGCAATCAAAATAACCCTGTTACGAAGAATTACCTGATACACACCCAAAAGTTTGGACGGACTATCGATATAATGAAGCTTAATTCCCAACAAATCCAAAAGCTCCTCGGGATTTCTGGTGTGGTATTTTTCAACCAAATTATTTACCTTATCATATATCCATCTATTGTACATAATTACCTTTTATTCTTGCTTTTTCCGTATTTTTTGTTCTCCAACTTGGCTTCGTAATAGGCTTCAGCAATCGCGTTGAAAAGTTTGTCCTTGTCCTCTTCTGGAAGAGAACCTCCAGCGAAAAGCCCTGACAAATTATCCACCAAATTCTCCGCATCTTTCTTACCAGAATATCCGAATTTTTAAGCAGAATCCAGCACGAAATTATCCTCCACAGTCAACAAAAAATTGATGTCGACATTGAAAAACTCCGCGATTTTCTTGTACATATCTTGCGTGCGTGGGCGAGTACCCTTCGTTTCGTAGTTGCTTATAGTCTTCAAAGTCACGCCAAGCTTGTCCGCAAGTTCTGTCTGCGTAAGACCTCTGTCTTCTCTGAGTTGTTTTAATTTAGCACCAAAGCTCATTGATTTCCTCCATAAATGAAATTAGAAGTTCAAATACAAAATATGAACTTTAACTACTACTGTTATAATTTAAACTTCCAATCACGTCAAATTTTTTTGAAATTTGAAAACGAAACTCAATAGATGTACAATATAAGTGTAGAAAAATTGAACTTGAAACTAAAAAGGTAGTGATCAAATGAAAATTTTTAGCAAAATAAAGAAAAATTTTGAAGAATTTTTAAAAAAATTGAGCAACGAAAATAAAAATACTTTCGGTGAAGAAAGATTGGACTGCTGCACAATGAATAAAAAAGATAAATAGAACATTACAGATCGGATTTGATAATTCAAGTCCGATTTTTTCATAAAACAAAATTAATTTTTAAAATCAGAGCGAGAAAAACCAAACTTTCGATTTATTTTTATGCAGAAAATCAAACCTATAATACTGAATTTACCAACTTATTTTGGTATAATAATGATTAAGAAGATAGGATATAATATATGAAATTATTACTGGATCTTATATCTAACGAAAAATTTATCAGCAAAAGGAGATTATTATGGAAAGAACTATTCGTGTAAAGGGAAAAGTCAGATACTGTGATAATTACGTGGATAATAGAATAATTTTTGGGGATTCTAGAGTATATTATGAATTATAAAAGTGAAGTAACGAAAAAAATATATATGCTATCAGGTTTAGGATGTGATAAATCAAACGTAAGTGAGCTTGAAAAAGAGTTAAATAAATTCAATTATACCATTGAATATATCAATTTACCTGGACAATTTTCGAATATAGATGTGAAGGTAGAAAACGAAGAAGATTTTGAAAAATGGATAGAAACTCAGATACCAAAAAATTCTATAGTTATTGGATATTCACTAGGTGCAGATTTATTGGTTAGAAATATTGAAAGGATAAAACCGGATAAACTAATTATTTTAGATGGCGCAATAATTACGAATGATTACACGAAAACAACAGTAAAAAAAGAAGTTGAGTTTAGTAGAAGGTATATAAAAGAAAATAGTCTTGAGATGAATGCTGACACAATTTCTAATTTACTTTATATAAAGTTCAAAGAAGATAAGGATATTTTTGATATGGATATAAAAGTAAAAACGCTGTTGTTATTAGCCGATACACCAGATGATTTATATGAATATAAGAAAAACAAGGTAGAGAAAAATAATAATCATGAAAATATAAAATCATTATTTATCCCAAATACATCACACGATTTTCACGCTGAAAAGCCAGTTGAAATAGCTGAATGTATTGATGAATTTTTAAATGAATAAATCAACAAAACCAGAGAATCATTCTCTGGTTTTGTTTAATTAAAACAACAAATGTGCGATTGGGGCTACTATCAAAAGTGAGATTATTGTTCGTTCGATAAATATGACAAATAATTCGAACAAATTAACTGGGATTGATGATGCGAGGATGAGTCCGCCGACTTCTGATAAGTAGATTAATTGCGTTACGGAGATTGTCGCTACGATGAACTTGGTCATTTGCGATTGAATTGTGCTTGCAGCGATGATGGAAGGTGTGAACATGTCGCTGAATCCGACGATCATTGTCTTGGATGCTGCCAAACTTTCTGGAACTTTCAAGAAGTTCAACAGTGGCAAGAATGGCTTGCCAAGGATTTCGAAAACTTGTGTGTTATTGGCAAGTACAAGCGATGCTGTTCCGATGATCATAACTATTGGCATTACTGAAAACCACATTCCAAATGCGTTTTCGATTCCGTTTTTCAAAAATTCTCCGATTCCTTTGTGAGATTCTGCACGTTTGATTGCCAAATCTAATCCGTACTGTACAGATGAAGAATAATTTTCTGCTATATCTTCATTTGATTGATTAGATTCTACAACGTAGTCGTCTTTTTTGAGTGACAATGGTGGAATTCTTGGAACTATAATCGCGCAGACAATTCCGACTAAGCAGACCAAAAGGTAGTACACTCCGAAATAGTCGACCATATCGACTTGGGACAAAACTATAAGGCTGAATGTGATGGAAACTGCAGAGAAATTCGTAGAAATAATTGCGGCTTCTTTTGCAGAATAATAGCCGGATTCGTATTGGTTTGCAGTGAGCATGACTCCCAATGTTCCATCTCCAATCCAACTTGTGATGCAATCTACGGCGGCACGTCCAGGAATCAAAAATACTGGGCGCATTATTTTTGTGAAAATCGCACCGATAAATTCCAGAAGTCCGAAATCTAGTAAAAGTGGTAGAAGCATGCTGGCGATGACGAAGATAATTACAAGTGATGTCAACAAATCGTTAAGGATAAATGTCGCGGATTCATCGGCAACTATCATGTCGAAAAACGGCCCAAGGTTGAGCTTGTCTTTTAACACGACCATCCACACGACGATAAATCCTAGAATTCTAAGTACTAGCCAGACAGGCGTTACAGAAAATGTTTGGTTCAAAAGCTTGTTTTCTTTGATGAATTTGACATTGAAACTTGCCAAAACGCTCATCACGAATGATATCGTAATTATAATTGTGCAAAGTGCTGGTAAATAATCGCCTAAGATTTTGGCGATAAAATCAGCGAAAATCTTGACGATTATGGTCCAATTGCCATCGTATTTTACGGGAATCATGAAGATAATTATCCCGATAATAGATGGAATCAGAAAATTCAGTAGTGATTTTTTGTTCGTTTTCATATTATCTCCTCGCTTTAAAATATTTCAACTAGTATATCACTTATGAAAAGATGATGCAAGAAAATAACAAATAAGATTGATTAGAAGAAGTAGGAGATCCTTGATGTAATAAATTAAAAATCTTCTGGTATTAAAATTAGAAAAATCCTCTAGCACGAATATCTAGACTACACAAATTGAAGATTTCTAAATCTCAAAATCCTAAAATCGTAAGCACACTAACGCTTACGCGGTACGATTTTTGACGGATTTTTTCGATTTGAAATCAAACAATTTGTTCCGTATGATATTCTTAGCCAGAGGATTTTTTAATTTGTAGGATTTTCTAATCTGTAGAACTTTCTAATCAAAAAAATCTCCAATAAAAAAGGCTGTCGATATAGCAGCCCATAAATTATTCTTCAGTATCTTCTTCATCATCACTTGATTGGTTTTCTTCAGCCATTGTTTCCATTTCTTCTTTCAAAACTTTGTTGTCCAAGTTTGAATCTTCAATCATGGATTTTACTTTGCTGGCATCTTTTTTGCTGTAATATTGATCGTCGTCGTATTTCTTTTCCAATAAATCCAAGATTTTGAATCTTCTTTTGGATTCTTTTTTGATTTTTTGGAAGTCTCTGATGTAAGCGTAAATCAAGAATATTATCAAAACTATTCCAGCGTAACCGATGATTGGGTATGTGATGCTGATAAGTTTTCTGAATCCTAAAAAGCTTAGGAAAAATCCTATCGTTACAAATCCAATCAAATACATTTTGTATTTTGTAGGATTGTCTTTGGAAGCTCTTTTAGCTAACGAATAATACAAGCCAATCGCCGTGTTGAAAATCATTCCGAAAATTACAAAACTCATTATCAAACCCAGAACTGGATTGATTTCTTCGATTAAAACTTGTGTTGGAAGGTCTGCATCTTTTAATATGTCGACTCTCATGAATAATACAACTGCCAAGAGCGCTGTTATGGTTCCTGTGATAAATCCTCCCAATAATCCACTGACTTTGGCTTCTTCTGATAATACGTGGTTGCCACCTATTGCAAACGCCGTACTCAAACCTACCATCATACACAATGAAAAATAGTTGATTACAGAAAGCCAAGGACTGTCGAAATTTTTCGGAATAGTTCTAGCAATTGGATCCAATTGGTCAAAGCTTCCGTCAAATTTCACGATTGTATAGACTGATGCGATTAAAATTAACGCTACAATAATTGGCGTGAATGCTCCGATAATTCTTGTAACTTTTTCAAAATCCATCATTCCTACGAAAATTACAAGTAGTGCACAAATCAAAGATCCTATCCATGGAGCTAGTCCGAATTGTTGGTTGAGGTTGGATCCTGCACCTGATAGCATTACGAATCCGATTATAAATCCTGTCAAAATAAGTAAAATGTCGAAAATTTTGGTGAATTTTTTGGATGCTATTTCATCCAAAACATCGCTGTGTTCATCTGCAAAATAGTACGAGCCCAATTCCAAAATAATCGCTCCGATAAATGTGTGCAATAACAAAACAAATAGCGCAGTCCACAAACCGGATTTGCCATATGCTGTGAAATATTGCAAGATTTCTTGTCCACTTGCAAGTCCAGCGCCAGTTAGCACTGCTACGTATGCAAGGGATGTGCTTAATATTTTCTTTTTCATAGTTTTCTCCTTCTTTTGTAAAATTATATAATAAAGTTTAAAAATAGCCAAGGTGTAATTATATAATAAATATTAGAAAAAGCAAATTTGGAAATTGAACAATATGATATAATATTCATGAAAAGAGGTGCTATATGTATAAAGTTAAAAATTTTGAAGATAATGATGATGTCATAATCAAGGAACAAAATGGAGCGTTTAAAGTTGTAGAATACAAGAGGGATTTGTCGGTTGATTACGAACAAGCACAAAGCTCTTACTTCGCATCTGAAATGAATGTCAGAAGAAGACAGTTGGTGTGCGATGTTTCCAAATCAAACATAACTGTTCAAGCAGGTGCTATGCAATGGATGCTTGGAAATGTTAGCTCAACTACTGGAATAAAAGGTGCTGGAGATTTCTTCAAAAAAGCTTTGCGTGGTTCTGTAACGGGTGAAGGTGCGATAAAACCAGAATACACAGGCGACGGTCTTTTGGTGTTGGAACCGACATACAAGCACATTTTATTGTTGGATGCAGATGATTGGAACAATGAAATCATCATAGAAGACGGATTGTTCTTGGCATGTGATTCTGAATTGGAACACAAAGCTATTATGCAATCGAATATTTCATCGGCTGTTGCTGGTGGTGAAGGCTTGTTCAACTTAGGACTTCACGGAACGGGAATTGTCGCGTTGGAATCTTATGTTCCAAGAGAAGAATTGATAGAAATAACGCTTGAAAATGACGTGTTGAAGATAGACGGAAATATGGCGATTGCTTGGAGTGGCTCATTGAATTTTACAGTTGAAAGAGCCGGGAAATCATTGATAGGATCTGCGACAAGCGGCGAAGGACTTGTGAATGTGTACAGAGGAACTGGAAAAGTTCTAATGGCACCAGTTTTGGAATAAAATGGTGAGTATTTAATAGCAAACCATTAATGCTAAAAACACTGGATAACAAACCTTAATGCACGAATATCTAGACTCCACAAATTGAAGATTTCATAATCTCAAAATCCTAAAATCGTAAGCACACTTCGTTTACGCGGTACGATTTTTGACGGATTTTTTCGATTTGAAATCAAACAATTTGTTCCGTATGATATTCTTAGCATTAATGGTTTGTTATTTTAATTTGTCATAATAAATTTTAATCGTGAAGGTTTGCAAAAATTTTCGCGTTTTTTTATTGGGACAAATCGAATATGGTATAATAAAGAAAAGTATATTCAAAGTAATGTAAAGAACATCTTGGGAGGCACTACTATGAATAAATTGAGAAACAAATTATACAAATACGAATTTCGGACTGTGATTTTTGGTGTGATTCTGTTTATAATGGAATTGAAACTCAGAATGAATTATCCGAAACTTGTCAGTGTTTTGATATCACCGTTATCAAGCATTTTCATCTATATTTCTATAGCTATTGTGTTGGTGTTGATGGTGTTGGAGATGCTCGGTGCGATTAAAAACAGAGATTTCGATATTTTGTTTTTCAATTTAATCATTTTAGCGGGACTTTATTTGATGTATCGTATTATTTAAAATTTGGAGGATATTATGGGTATATTTGATAAATTAAAAAGCGTTTTTTCTTCAGAAGAAAAGGAAACTAACAGTCAAGCTCACAAAAATGATTGGTATGTTTTTGAATGGAGCGTAAAGGACACTGGGGAAATCTTCTATGTTGGTTATGGTTATGGTGAAGACTCTAAGTCTTTCGGATTTGAAAGTTATCACGGAGAAAGAATCAAAGAAAAATTAGATGTGGAATCGAAAATCATCAAGGACAACTTGGAAGAAGACGAAGCTCGTGATTTGCAACAAGAAGAGTTGAAGAGAGTGTTGAAAGAAACTGACAATGTGATTATCAATCGTGTGACTCCTAATATGATTACTAGAAAATCAGGATTATTAAAGTCAGAAACTACACCAAACTACAGATTTGAACAAGCGCCGGTGTTGTATGTTGCTGAATATGAACAACATTATTTGGATATGGATTATGATGATTTCGAAAAGGTTGACTTGGATAATTTGAAATCTGTGTACTTAGAAGAAAAAGGCGTTGACGATGAAATTATCACGAATATTTACAAGGATGATTTGGATAAATATTTGAACCAAACAAAATCTTTGTTGGAACACGAAAACATTAAAATCGTCGACGACCAATTTGCAAATGATGTAACTGCATGGATTTACATTGGTGATGATTCCATAGCGAAAGTTAAGGAATACGAAGACAAGGCACAACAAAAACTTTCCAAGAAAATTCCTGTATATCACATGATGGATGTGTTGAAGAAATTAAAAGAAAAGAACAAGGATAGCTTGGATGAGATTTTCAACAAAATCAAGACTACAAAAGAAGTTGTAATCCATCCACACAACAGTAGGGTTGCTGTGTTTGATATCAAAAACTTGGATGATCCAGCGAAGGGTGCGAAGGAAGGTTTGAGATATTGGAACGAAGGAGAAAAATTCAGAAAAGATTCTCACTTCCAATCTGCAATCAAAAACTACGACACTGCGCGTGAAAACGGATTGTGTACTCCTGCACTTTACAGTTCTTATGCTAGTGTGTACAGAAGCATGAAGGATTACGACAACGAAATTGATATTTTGCAAGAAGGTATCAAAAGATTGTCCGATCAAGATAACGTGTCAGAATCTCACATCAATTCTATGAAAGAAAGATTAGAAAAAGCAAAGGAACTTTTATTAAAAGAATAATTTGAGCAAATTTCCCAATTTGAGAAATCAAGTTGGGGAATTTTTTATCACTAAGCGTTATATGATATAATATACAAAGGTGGTAAAATGAAAGATGCTCTCGGAAGAAAGATAGATTATTTGAGAATTTCGGTGACTGACAAGTGCAATTTGAGATGCAAATACTGCATGCCAGAAGAAGGAATACAGCACTTAAATCACGACGAAATTCTAACTATAGATGAAACTTTGAAAATCGTAGAAGTTTTCAAAGATTTGGGAATAAAAAAAGTACGTTTAACTGGAGGTGAACCTCTGGTTAGAAACGGGATATTGGATTTGGTAAAAGGCATCAAGGACATGGGAATTGAAGAAATCTGCATGACTACTAATGCAATTAAATTGTATGACATGGCTGACGATTTGAGAAAAAGCGGCGTGGACAGATTCAACATTTCGCTGGATACTTTGGATGCGGATAAATTTCGCGATATAACGCGTGGCGGAGATTTGAGTAAGGTTTTGAAATCCATCGACAAATTAAAACAAATGGATATGAAGCCAATCAAAATCAATACCGTTGTGATGAGACATTTCAACTACGATGAGATAGAAGATTTTGTGAAATTCGCAGAGGACGGTGTGATTGTGAGATTTATCGAGCTGATGCCAATTGGTGAAGCTATCGGGAAGTCTGATGATTACGTGTCGAACGAAGAAATTATCAAAAAAATCGGCAATTTTAAAAAAATCGACACCGATTCACAAAAATCGAAGGTCGCAGAATACTACACGAATCCAAATGGTGCTGTCGTTGGATTTATCAATCCGATTTCTCACAAATTCTGCTCAGAATGTAACAGAGTTAGGTTGGATTGCAAGGGCAATTTGTTGATGTGTTTGCATTCTAATAAGTCGATTAATTTGAAAGATCGTATTCGAAACGGCGACGATATTCGACAAATTATTACACAAGAAATATACAATAAACCAGAAAGACATTATCTCGAAGAAGGTAACTTCAACAAAAGGGATATGAATACTATAGGAGGTTAATGTGGATTTAACTCATTTTAACGAAGATGGTTTGCCAAAAATGGTGGATGTATCTGAAAAAGAAACTACTAAAAGAGTTGCTGTGGCTCATAGTAGGATTTATATGAAAAAAGAAACTATGCAAAAAATCACAGAAAAATCCATCAAAAAAGGCGACGTCTTGAGTGTCGCACAAACTGCGGCGATTATGGCTACGAAGAAAACGTCAGAAATTATTCCAATGTGTCACAATATTTTCATCACAGGCGTTGATGTTAAATTCGAATTGGCAGATGATTTTATAGATATTTTCGTTCAATCAAACACAGAATCGAAAACGGGAATTGAGATGGAAAGTTTGACTGCTGCAAGTGTTGCGGCGCTTACTATTTACGATATGTGCAAGGCAATCGACCGTTCTATGCGAATTACAAATGTGGAATTACTTCATAAAGAAGGCGGCAAAAGTGGTGTGTACAACAGAAGTGTCGACAGCGATGAGGCAGTTGTCATCGATGTGAATATTAGCGAGAAAAAAGGCACTGTGAAAACTCCTGTAGAATTTGCCGAATTAAAAGTGGATCACGGTTTGGTTGGAGATGCACACGCTGGAAATTGGCACAGACAAGTGTCGCTTTTGGCAGAAGAATCCATCAATAAAATGCGCGAAATGGGTCTTGATTTGAAAGACGGGGATTTCGCAGAAAATATTACAACGAGAAACATCGAACTGTTCACGCTTCCTGTCGGTCAAGTGTTGACGATTGGAGAATGTGTGCTTGAAGTGACACAAATCGGCAAAGAATGTCACAAAGGTTGTGCGATTAAACAAAAAGTTGGCAACTGTATCATGCCAACGGAAGGAATTTTCTGCAAAGTTTTAAAGGGCGGAATTATTAAGAAAAACGACAAAATCAAGCTTGTAGAATTAAATTAAGAGTTTGTGTTATAATATATTCGGAGTCTGGGGGTGCTTTACGCTGAGATCTTTATAGAAACCCTTATACCTGCTCATGATAATGCATGCGAAGGGAAGAACTTAGAATGTTTTTTGCGGATACATGGGTTATGTATCCGTTATTTTTTTCCAGTCTCCAAATCAACATAGGAGGTATTTATGGAATATACAACTCAATTAGACGCTGCAAAGAAGAAAATCATTACAAAAGAAATGAAAAGAGTAGCCGAAAAAGAAAACATAGACGTAGAAATTCTTAGAGAAAAAGTTGAAAAAGGATACGTGGTTATTCCTGCAAACAAAAACCACAAATCGTTGGACGCTCACGGAGTTGGCGAAGGCTTGAAGACTAAAATCAACGTTAATTTGGGAATTTCAAAAGATTGCTACAACATTGAAAAAGAAATGGAAAAAGTTAGAGTGGCAATCGACATGGATGCAGAAGCGATAATGGATTTGTCAAATTACGGCAAGACTAGACAATTTAGAGAAGAACTTATAGATTACTCTCCAGCGATGATAGGCAGCGTTCCGATGTACGATTGCGTTGGAATGTTGGATAAAGAATTGAAGGATATTACTGAAGATGAATTCTTACAAGTTGTGGAACAACACGCAAAAGATGGGGTGGATTTCATCACAATTCATGTAGGACTTACAAGAGATATCGCAGAACATTTGAAAACTACAGACAGAATTACAAAAATCGTGTCACGTGGTGGATCGTTATTATTCGCGTGGATGATTGCGAACAACAAGGAAAACCCACTTGTAACAAGATACGACGATGTACTTGAAATCTGCGAAAAATACGACGTCACACTTAGCTTGGGGGATGCATTGAGACCGGGTTGCATTAACGATGCGACAGATGATTTGCAAATTCAAGAGCTAATCAATTTATCCAGAATGGCAAAAAGAGCCTACGAAAAAAATGTACAAGTAATGATTGAAGGACCAGGTCACGTTCCAATCGACCAAATCGAAGCAAACATGAAAATCGAAAAAACAATCTGCAACAACGCGCCATTCTACGTGTTGGGACCTTTGGTTACAGATATTGCACCAGGATACGACCACATAACATCAGCAATCGGTGGTGCAATTGCTGCAAGTACTGGAGCAGATTTCTTGTGCTACGTAACTCCTGCAGAACATTTGAGACTTCCTAACTTGGAAGATATGAAAGAAGGAATTATCGCTACGAAAATCGCAGCCCACGCTGGAGATATCGCGAAAAAAATCCCTGGAGCAAAAGAAAGAGACGACGAAATGAGCAGAGCGCGTTTCAACTTGGATTGGGAAAAAATGTTCGAACTTGCAATTGACAGCGAAAAACCAAAAAAATACAGAAAAGAATCTCAACCGATTGAAGAAGATTCCTGCACAATGTGCGGTAAAATGTGTTCAATGAGAACTGTGAAGAAAGTTTTGAACGGCGAAGATGTCAATTTAATTTAGAAAAATTGATTAAAAAATAAATTTATTTTTAAAATATGAATTCAACCATCAAGAACATCTTGGTGGTTGTTTTTTTGATTTGAACGAAACAAAAAAATATTCGAAAATTATTGACAATGGTTATTGATAGGCGTATAATTCTAATAGTATTAGGTAAAAGGTGATATTTATGAATGAAAAATTAGCAAAAGAAATTATAAGATGTGTGCACAGTGTTGGAAAGTGCCATCCTCACAAACAAATCAACGATTCTGTAAGAGGCGAAAACATGGCTTTGGGATTTATAAAATCGGAAGGCGGTTCAACTTATCCGAAAGAAATCGAACTTGCTATGGGAATTTCCAGCGCGAGAGTTGCAGCGATTATAAAAAAATTGGAACAACGCGAACTTGTAACAAGAACTGGTGATAAAATCGACAGAAGAAAAACTTTGGTAAGTTTAACTGAAAAAGGAGAAAATGTTGCCCAAGAAACTGAGGACAAGATAATGTATGCTCTTGGTCAAATGTTTGATGCTTTGGGAGAAGAAGATTCTGAAAATTTCGTCAGAATAATCGACAAGCTTATTAAAAATCTGCCAAAGATAAGCAAGGTTTGCGAAGATAAATTTAAAGAAATGGATGATAGTTTTGATAAAAATAATTAGATATTTGAATAAAAAACAATGGATGCAGATACTTTTGAGTTTTGTGTTTATCATCACTCAAGTGTATTTGGATTTGAAAATTCCGGATTATATGTCGAAAATCACGATGTATGTGGAAAGTCCGGGTCACAGTGTAAGTGATATTATCGCAGAAGGAAAATGGATGATATTGTGTGCACTGGGTTCTTTGATTTCTGCAATTATTGTAGGATATTTGGCATCGAAAATTTCGGCGTCATTTTCCAAAAAATTGAGGTCTAGAATTTTCTCTAAGGTGGAAAGTTTCTCCATGAAAGAAATCAACGAATTTTCCACTGCTAGTTTGATAACTAGGTCTACAAATGATATTACGCAAATTCAAATGGTAATAGTGATAGGATTACAAATTTTGATAAAAGCTCCTATCATGGCTGTGTGGGCAATCACGAAGATCTACAACAAGGGATTTGAGTGGACAATGGCAACTGCTGTGACTGTTTTGATTTTGATTGTATTCGTTGCAATACTGATGCTTATGGTTATGCCTAAGTTTAGAATGATGCAAACTTTAACCGACAATATCAACAGGATTTTGCGTGAAAACTTGACAGGACTTGCCGTAATCAGAGCATATAACTCTGAAGAATACAGGGAAAACAAATTTGATGAAGCGAATGAAGAGTTAACTAGCACACAATTATTTACAAGTCGTGCGATGTCAACGCTTTTTCCAATGATTAACTTCAGCATGTCGATGTTGACACTTGTGATTTATTTTATAGGCGCAGGGCTCATAAATGCCGCAGAAATGATGGACAAATACGTTTTGTTTTCAAATATGGTTGTGTTCAGTTCTTATGCAATGCAAGTTATCATGTCATTTATGATGATGAGTATGATTTTCATCATGGTTCCAAGAGCGCAAATCTCAGCAAAGCGTATCAACGAAGTGTTGGATACAGAACTTTCCATTAAAGATGGAAACATCGACACATCAAATGATGATTACGAATACGAAATAGAATTTGATAATGTGTCATTCAAATACACGGATTCTGAGCAATACATCTTACAAGATATTGATTTTAAAGTGAAAAAAGGTGAAAAAGTAGCGATAATTGGTTCTACTGGCTCAGGAAAAAGTACGATATTGAATTTGCTTTTGAGATTTTACGATGCCACTGAAGGGGTTGTCAAAATCCAAGGAATTGATATCAAAAAATATAAGCTTAAATTTTTGTACGAAAAAATTGCTGCAGTTTTGCAAAAATCTTTCCTTTTCAAAGGCGATGTAACATCTAATATTTCTTTTGGAGATGAAGGAACTGATAAGAATTTGGTAGAAGAAGCTGCAAAAACTTCGCAATCTATGGAATTTATCGAAAAATTTGACGACAAATTTGACCACGAAATCGCACAATTAGGGAAGAATGTATCTGGTGGACAAAAACAAAGATTATCCATAGCCAGAGCTATTTACAGGAAGCCTGATATATTCTTGTTTGACGACAGTTTCTCTGCACTTGATTTCAAAACAGACAGTGAGCTTAGACATAAGTTGAAAGAAAACAACCCTGATGCTACGACAATTATTGTCGCACAAAGAGTGGGATCAATAATGGATTCAGATCAGATAATAGTCCTTGAAAACGGACAAATCGCTGGAATTGGTCAACACAAGGATTTATTGAAAAATTGTGAAGTGTACAGTGAAATAGCCTACTCGCAATTAACGGAGGAGGAATTAAATGCCTAGACAAACTATAAATGAAAAACCGAAAAAATTCAAAAAAACATTAAAAGAAATGGCGGGGTATTTGAAGCCTTATTTCCCATTGATATTGATAGCGGTTGTGGCAAGCGTAATAGCGACAATTTTGCAAATAATTGGACCAGATAAACTTAAACTAATCACAGATGAGATTACAAAAGGACTTCCTAAAATTGTCAAAGGAAAACCAGTTGTAACTGCGATTGACATGGATAGCGTAAAATCAATATCGTTGATGCTGTTGATATTCTACCTATCTTCACTTGTGTTGAACTTGTTGCAAAGATTCATCATGGCAGATGTTACGCAAAAAATCTCCAAATCATTCAGAGAAGAGATAGCAAACAAAATCAATAGATTGCCATTTAGCTATTTTGACAACACAACTTTTGGAGATATTCTAAGTAGAGTAACAAACGACGTCGACACAATTAGTCAGAGCTTGAACCAATCTGTTGGAACGCTGTTGACAAGTATTGTAATGCTTATAGGAACTGTAGTGATGATGATTTATAATTCGGGAATTTTGACGATAACGACGATTTTGTCATCGCTTGTGGGATTTGTGTTCATTACAATAATAATGAAAAAATCACAAAAATATTTCAAAGAACAACAACAAAACTTGGGTGATATCAATGGACAAATCGAAGAAGTGTACACTGGTCACAACGTAATCAAAGCTTACAACGCAGGAGCAAGAGCCGTAGAAGAATTTGAACAAACAAACACTAAACTTTACACTAGTGCATGGAAATCACAATTCTTGTCCGGGCTTATGATGCCTATTATGCAATTTGCCGGAAACTTTTCATACGTAATGGTTTGCATAGTCGGTGGAGCATTGGCGATCAACGGCAAAATATCATTCGGGGTTATAGTAGCTTTTATGATTTACGTTAGACTATTCACAAATCCTTTGGCAGATATCGCACAAAGCTTCAACACTTTGCAAAGAGCTGCAGCAGCAGGAGAAAGAGTGTTCGAATTTTTGAATGAAGAAGAATTAGAAGAAGAAAATGTCACAGAAAAATTAGAAAAAGCAAAAGGCGAAGTAGAATTCAAGAACGTTAGATTTGGATATGATCCTGAAAAAATCATCATCAAAGATTTCAGCGTAAAAGTAAATCCAGGAGAAAAAATCGCAATCGTTGGTCCAACTGGAGCCGGTAAGACTACAATTGTAAATCTATTAATGAGATTTTACGAAATAAACGACGGACAAATATTGGTAGACGGAATTGATACGAAAAACTTATCCAGAGAGAATCTGAGAGACCAATTCTGTATGGTACTTCAAGATTCATGGGTATTCGAGGCAAGTGTCAGAGAAAACATAACATTTGGAGAAAAAGATATAACTGATGAAGAATTGATTGACGTGTGCAAACGTGTAAATTTGGATCACTTTATCAGAACGCTTCCACATGGATACGACACGATTTTAAACGACAAGCAATCATTGTCGCAAGGACAACTTCAACTACTCACAATCGCACGTGCAATGGTAAGTCATGCGCCAATGTTGATACTAGATGAAGCCACAAGTTCCGTGGATACAAGAACTGAAATAATCGTGCAAGATGCAATGGATGAACTTGCAAAAAGAAGAACATCATTTGTAATCGCGCACAGATTATCCACAATCAAAAACGCGGATTTGATACTTGTAATGAAAGATGGAGATATCGTAGAAAAAGGAAAACACGACGAATTATTGAAACGTGACGGATTCTACGCACAATTATATAACGCGCAATTTGAAAGAAAATAGTGTAAATAGAGATTGGGAACACAATGTCCCAATCTTTTTTTATCTATATTCAAAAAATTTAATAGTTCCTTTAAAATAGACCAAATCATTTTCTGGATAATTCCATATTGCTTCTAAAATTGTTGGTAATTTAATTCCGTTTTCGTAAATTTTATACTGGCTACATCTAGCAGTCCATGGTATGTGTTCTATAGAACCATCGGATTTTACAATTGCGCGATCTTTTGTATAGAATTGAATCATTTCAAATTTATCATTAAAAGTAAAAATACCGCTAGCGCTATTTCCGTTATAATTTATAGTAGCTCTAATGTTATAAAGATCGATTTCTTCAAAAACTATATTATTTTCCAAAAGAGATGTTGGAATAAATAAAGCTTCTGCTAAATAAGTGCATAACGATGCTTTATCCATTTCAAGTCCTTTTTCGTTAAAGAGGGTAATGTTCTTTGCAATAATTCCTGTCATTCTACCTTCAGCATTTATAAAACCATCATAACCTTCAAAAGGTATCCCGTAAAGCGAGCTATCAATAAATGCAATTCTCAATGGATTCTTGGCAAAATTATACTGGTTGTAGTCTATTTTCAACTTTGGTTTTTTTACATCCTGAATAAAATCAGCGTTCTCGAAGAAAATGTTCATATATGACATTTTACTCTTACCGATAAATCCACTATTTTTGACAAAATTTTGAATTGCAGTTGGATATTTTTCAAAATCGTCATTAGAAATTAGACCATTTTCGATTGATGATTTTTCAATTAATGATTTCAAATCGCGATTAAATGTCGATTTAAGAGGAGAATATGACAAGTTAAAATAGACGATTAAAACTCCTACTAAAGAAATAATAATGCCTATTATGATCATCAACGGTTTATAAAATATATTCATTAATGCAGTCTCCATATTTTTCAACTTCTTGTAGTCCGGATTCCAACTTATTTAATAAAACAAAAAAGTTCTGAATATCTGAGTCACTAAAATCTCTAAATAAAAGATTTAATGTATTCAAATGAGAATTATTCATAGTCTCGAAATACTTGTAACATTTATCTGTAAGAACTATTTGCACCGAATTGTTATTTCCTCTTAAAAAATTTATATAACCTTTATTCTTTAGAGGCTGAGCAAGCTTTTTAATATTTTGTCTAGAGCAACCCATCAAATTTCCTATTTGCGTTAAGCTTTTTTTTCATTTGTAGACGAAGAAATTGCGAGCATTAACCATTGCTTCATTGTTATATCTGTTTGTATTTTTTCGCAGGCCGTTTTTAAACGATTAGTAATAATAAAAATATTAGCAAATATATACTGTTGTTTTTCCAGTATTTCCATTGACATAAATCCTCCTTGATTTAAGCAGTAACTAGTTACTATGATATTAACAAAAGTCATTATAGATGTCAACTATTAAAATTAAAAAAGAAACAAACTTTTTGAATTGACATTAAAGTCTTTACTTACTTGGATATTCTAAAATTAAATTTGATATAATAAAAAGATAAAGAGGTGATTAAATGAAATTAGAAATAATAGATATGATAGATGACGGAAGATGTGTCGCAAAACACGAAGGAAAAACAGTGTTCGTAGACGGAGGAAGTGTCGGAGAAATTATCGAAGCGAAGAAAATAAAAGAAAAAAAGAATTTGATATTTGCAACAAAAACAAAAACAATACAACAATCACCTTTTAAACAACAGCCGCTCTGTCCGCATTACTACGAATGCGACGGATGCAGTATGCAAGACATTACATACGAAAAAGAATTGGAAATCAAAAAGAATTCCGTACTTAACAAATTGCAACGAATCGCAAAGCTGGATGTAAAAGATGTCGACATTCTCACAAACGCTGAGTATTATTACAGAAACAAAGTCGATTTGAAAGTGGAAAACGGACAACTTGGATATTACAACAGAAAAACACACATCCTAACACAAATATCCACTTGCAAAATAGCATCCACAGCAATCAATGAAATGATAAAGTGGTTGGAAAATCAGGATTTGAATGGCGTATCGGAAATTAAAATCAGATCCAATTATAACAACGAAATCCAAATATCCATGGATTATTTATCAGATGAAATGCTTGAAAATTTGAAATCTGTCGAAAAAATCGTAGAAATTTTCTTGAAAAACAAAAACTTTGATTTGATTTATAGGAAAAAACAATTTGTAGATAAAATTGGAGATTTATCATTCATAATAAGCCCCAAATCATTCTTCCAAGTAAATAAATACAACACAACATTGCTTTACGACACGGCAAAACAAATGATGAAAGCAGAAGAAAATGATAGAATATTGGACCTTTACTGTGGTATTGGCACAACAACCATGTACATTGGAAATGGCAACAACACAATCGGAGTCGAAGTCGTAAAAGATGCAGTAAAAGATGCCAATAAAAACAAAAAACTGAACAATCTTCAAAGCATCCAGTTTATTGAAGAAAAATCAGAAAACGTCGTAGGAAAACTCACACAAGAACACTTCGATATAATCCTAGTCGACCCACCACGAAAAGGAATGGATCCAAAAGTAGTCGACGCAATAATAAAATCCACAGCAAAAAAGCTCGTCTACATCTCATGCGACCCAGCAACACTCGCCAGGGATTTGAAGATGTTAACAGAAAATGGATTTGAAGTCAGGGATGTCAAGTTGGTTGATATGTTCGCAAAGACAATGCACGTGGAGACTATAGCATTGATACAAAAGATGTAAATTTAGAAATCCTGCATTTTAAGCAGTTTTATAAGCATTTTGTCTTTGATAAAGATGAAGAAGGATACGTCAAAAAGACCCAAAAAAACTATATGAATGTAAGAGTAGTTTTGAGACTAGTATGAGGAAACACAAAAATTAATATAAACTCGTTTTGTACTTTCTACAAGAGTAGCTTAAAAGGCTGCTCTTTTTGCAATTTGAATACCCAAGGTTGGATCAGGACTTTATGTTTATATTTAATGATGAAAAAAGACTTGATAAATAAGAACTATCAGAATTGTATTAAAATAATTTAATAAAAAAGTCTAATGAAATTATTTAAGCATTATAGATTTAAATTATATAATTTTCTTGATTATGTAACTATATAGAAATTAAGAAACAATAGATTGAAGAGAAAATTAGGAATCATAGTATTTTAAAATTTGATTGCTTATGTAAGAACGTGTTACTTATTGTATGTTGACTTATTGTATTCAACAATGATAAAATATTAAAAGAATAGAGGTGGTGCATAATGGATATCATAGAAGTTTTTTCTAAAAATGTTAAAAAATATCGAAATGAAATGGGTTTATCACAAGAAGCTTTTGCTGAAAAATCCGGATTGCATAGAACATATATAAGTGCATTAGAGTGTAAAAAAAGAAGCATTGCTTTGGATAATGTACAGAAAATAGCAGATGCTTTAGAGATAGAAACATATTTATTATTTGTTGAAGAACCAGAGAAAAAGAAAGGAGGGATGTTTAAAAATGAAAGGATATGAATTGCCAATAGAAATCGTTATTAGAAGACTTGGTTTTAAAAATTCTAAAAATCTTATTTATTATAGTGAATTTAATGATTCTGACTATAATCATCATATATCTAAAATTGTTCATGAGATAAAACCGTACGCAATTTATTTTATAGATGGAAACCCATTCATTCTTTTTTTTGACAATCTTTTCGATGAAGTTTCCTTTAAAACTATCAGTAAACAAGTTTGGAATGCTCAAATTCCTGTTGCTATGCTTTGTGATGATCAAACAGTTAAAATTTATAATGGATTTTCTTTGAATTTAACATCTTATTTTCTTGAGATGGCAACGGAAATCCCGTTAGACACATGTTCTGTTGCAACGGAATTTTCCTATTTAGAAATAACAAACCCTATTTTCTGGGAAAAGTTTTCAAAAGGATTTTCAAATAATAAATTAAATAATTATTTGTTAGCTAATATTACTTATTTGACGGAAGAGTTAAAAAACACCTATCATATAGGCTTTGCTACAAAGTTAGTGTTGAGACTCATTTTTATAAGGTTTTTGATAGATCGAGGGGTTGACCTTGCTTATGAAAATTTTTCTGCTGATATTGAGCAATCAAAGAATGAACTTATGAAATGCTTAAGGAACAAAAGTTCAATATACAATTTATTTAAATATCTAAAATCAAAATTTAATGGAAATCTTTTTGATTTAGGTAATGAAATTGAATGCCCCGAATTAACGCAAGATGTATTTAATATGCTTGCAGATTTTTTATCTGGAACTATTTCGATGAATGATGGTCAATTGTCACTATTTGCGCTGTATGATTTTAATATTATTCCGGTAGAGCTAATAAGTAATATCTATGAGATATTACTTGGGCGAGAAGCAAGAGCAAAAGATAATGCATTTTACACTCCTAATTTTCTTGTAGAATACATTTTGGATAAAACTACTTTAGGATTCTTAAAAGAACATAATAAATATACTATATTAGATCCTGCATGTGGGTTTCGTGTCATAATAGTGATAGAGGCAAATAGTTATGTAAATACAAGGAGTTCAAGACTTCTACCAAAGTTTAAAACTCAAAAAATAAATAGTTGGTGTGCTGCTTAGAGTATCCATTTTAATAATGGATATTGTAAATAGCATACCAATAAAACTAAGGATTCTTTAAAGAGTCTTATTTTGTGATGAAAATTTAATATGTAAATCTCAGACGATAGGAAGTAATAATTCTGTCGTCTTTTTTATTTCAAAGAAAGGAGGCAGGGATGAATTTTGATTATTTTTATAATAGGCAATCTGAGATGTATAACTTCATTAGGTTACCTATTGTATTAATGGAAGATGAGATTTTTGAGAGCATTTCTATTGAAGCTAAAGTTTTGTATTCATATATGCTTAATCGAATGGGTCTTTCATATAAAAATGGCTGGATAGATGAAGATGGAAAAGTCTTTATTTACTACACAATTGAAAGTATAAAAGAGCAATTTAATTGTGCGAGTGAAAAAGCAAATAAATTAATAGCTGAACTTGATATTAAATCAGGAATAGGACTGATTGAAAAGAAAAGACAAGGACTGGGAAAGCCTAACAGAATTTATGTTAAAGACTTTATGAGCATATTTAATAATATGGAATTAAAAAATCAAGAAGTTCGAAAAACAAAATTCCAGAAGTTCGATAATCGAAATTCAAGAGATTCGAATATCGAAAGTCAAGATTTTCGAAAATCGGAAGGTAACTATAACAATATTAGTAATAATGAGTTAAGAAAGAATGATTTTAGTAAAGGGCAAAAACCTTATGGAATATATAAAAATGTATTTTTGACTGATGAAGAATACAAGGACTTAACAAATGAGTTAGGAAGTAGAATTAATGAATACATTGATAGGCTCTCGTCATATATGAAAGCAAATAACAGAGAGTATCAAGACCACAAGGCAACGATAATCAATTGGTATCTTAATGATCAGGCAAAAAGCATTAATGACAAATCAACAAGAAAAATGAATTACGATATAGGAGAGAGTTTATGAAGAACTTAAAAGATTTTGTATTAAGAGAAAATGATATTGAAAGAAATGGACATATCTATTGCAAGGTATGTGGTAAAAGAGTAGATGGAGAATTACTTGACCTTGGCTTTACAAAGTTTATTCCCAGAATTAAATGTGAATGTGAAATAAAAAGAGATAAGGAAAATGCAGAAAGAGAAATATTAACGAGAATATCATCACTAAAAAGAGATTGTTTTTCATCGCCAAACCAACACCAATATACTTTTGAGAGATTCTTAAATGAAAAAGGTCAAGCCTATAAGGTTGCTTACAACTATGCTAAAAGCTTTGAACAAATGAAAAAAGATAATGTTGGACTTTTATTTTATGGAGATGTTGGCAGTGGAAAGACTTATCTTGCTTGTTCTATTGCAAATGAATTAATTGAAAGAGAACGAGTTAAAGTTAAGATTATGAATTTATCTCAGGTTATAAATCAAATACAAAAATCTGCATTTAAGGTTGATTCAAATGAAATAATAAGTAACCTCTCTAATATTCCTTTGTTAATCTTAGATGACCTTGGAATTGAAAGGGATACATCTTATGCAAGAGAACAAGTATATAACATTATAAACTCAAGATACTTAAAGGGTAAGCCGACAATTTTTACTACAAACTTATCATTGGAAATTATTCAAAATCCAAACATTGATCTTGAGTATCAGAGAATATATTCAAGAATACTTGAAATGACAATACCAGTTAAAGTTACGGGAGAAGATTTTAGAAGAAAAATCCATCAAGAGAAGTTAAGAAAATACAAAGAGTTACTTTTATATGGAGGTGGAATAGATGATTAATGAAGAAGTATCAAGGTCAAGTCTTAATCTTGAAGTAAGACTTGCAAAAGCAACAAGTAAAGCAATTCTTGATGCATTAAAGAAAGTACACAAGCAAATAGAAGAACAAGGAGGCTTGAAAAATGTAATAAAAAATAATGGAGAAGAAGTAAAACTAAAAGATATGGTTAAAAAGGGACAGTTAGAAGAAATTAATCTAAAAGATCCTGAGTTAAAAGAACTAAAGAAAATTTTAAATAAACATGGAGTGAATTTTTCTGTTATGAAAGATAAGGAAACTGGTAACCACTCTGTGTTTTTTCAATCTAAGGATATAAAAGTAATGGAACATGCCTTTAAAAAAGCAGTTAAGGCTTCTGAAAGAAAGGCCGATAGAAAAGATTCAATAACGAAGACTATAAATAAGTTTAAAGATATGGCTAAGGACACCATTACTAAAGATAAAGTTAAAAATAAACATAAGGAGCAAAGCTTATGATAAGTATTTTAAAAACATTTGAAAATAAGAATTTTGGGAAACTCACTGTTATAGAAAAAGACAGTGAGTTTTTCTTTATAGCTAATGAAGTAGCAACTATGTTAGGTTATGTTAATCCAAGAAAAGCTGTTTATGACCATGTAGATGAAGAAGATAAGGGTGTAACGAAATGGAACACCCCTGGAGGAATACAGAATATTTCAATAATTAACGAATCAGGATTGTATTCACTTATCCTCTCATCAAAACTACCACAAGCAAAAATATTCAAAGCTTGGGTAACTAGAGAAGTCTTACCAAGTATTAGAAAAAATGGAGGATATATAGTAGGGCAAGAAAAGAAAACTAACGAAGAGCTACTTGCAGATGCAATTCTTGTAGCCAATAGAATTATTGCTGAAAGAGAAGAAGAAATTGAAGAATTAAGACCAAAGGCAGACTATTATGACAAATTAGTAGATTATAACCTACTTACAAACTTTAGAAATACTGCCAAGGAGTTAGGAATACCACAAAATCAGTTTATAAGTTTTCTAATGGATAAGGGATTAATTTATAGAGATAAGAAAAAGAAACTCTTACCTTATGCAGATAAGAACAAGGGATATTTTGAAGTAAAAGAATGGGTTGATCCACTAGGTACACTTGTAGGAATACAAACATTTATAACACCAAAAGGAAGACACTACCTACTAATTTTATTAGATAGTGAAGGTTTCTACGATGAATAAGGTATTGGAAGCCATTCTTTCTGATATAAAAAATTTAATTAAAATAGACAACCCAAAGAAATTTATATTATCAAACATTCCTTATTTATCCTTTTTCTACATTGGAAATATCTTTTCTAAGCACATCAATTCTTATGTTGGAGGAGATATTATTGATAGATTAATGGTGGGAATTTCTGATATAGGAACTTTATCTTATATACCAAGCCTTAATCCAAGGGACTTGTTAGTAGGTATATCAGTTGCTGCTACTGTTAAGCTAATTGTTTATAGCAAAGGTAAAAACAAAAAGAAATATAGGCAAGGTAAGGAATATGGCTCTGCAAGATGGGGAGAAAGCAAGGATATTGCTCCATACATTGACCCTAAGTTTGAAAACAATGTTCTCATAACTAATACTGAAAGACTTACAATGAACTCAAGACCTAAAAATCCTAAATATGCCAGAAATAAAAATGTATTAGTAATAGGTGGTTCTGGATCAGGTAAGACAAGATTTTATGTAAAGCCAAATCTAATGCAAATGCACTCATCCTATGTAGTAACAGACCCTAAAGGGACACTTGTGTTAGAGTGTGGAAAAATGCTTTATGAAAATGGATATGACATAAAGATATTAAATACAATAAACTTTAAAAAGTCTATGAAATACAATCCATTTGCCTATTTGAGAAGTGAAAAAGATATTTTAAAGCTTGTTCAAACAATTATTGCCAACACCAAGGGAGATGGAGAAAAGGCAGGAGAAGATTTCTGGGTAAAGGCTGAAAAGTTATATTACACTGCCCTCATCGGTTATATATATTATGAAGCACCTGAAGAAGAAAAGAACTTTAAGACACTTTTGGATATGATTGACGCAAGTGAGGTTAGAGAAGATGACGAAACCTATATGAACCCAATTGATAGGCTCTTTGAAGCTCTTGAAAAGAAAGACCCAAGTCATTTTGCAGTTAAGCAATACAAGAAATATAAGCTGGCAGCAGGAAAAACTGCCAAGTCAATTCTAATATCTTGTGGAGCAAGACTAGCACCTTTTGATATAAGAGAGCTTAGAGAACTAATGAGCGAAGATGAACTAGAGCTTGATAAAATTGGAGATAGAAAAACTGCTTTATTCGTAATAATATCAGATACTGATGATACCTTTAACTTTGTAGTATCAATAATGTATTCCCAATTATTTAACCTACTATGTGATAAGGCAGATGATGTGTATGGTGGAAGACTTCCAGTTCATGTTAGGTGTCTACTTGATGAGTTTGCAAATATAGGCTTAATTCCAAAATTTGAAAAACTAATAGCGACAATTCGTTCAAGAGAAATATCAGCAAGTATAATTCTGCAAGCACAATCTCAATTAAAAGCAATTTATAAAGACCATGCAGATACAATAGTTGGTAACTGCGACTCTACACTCTTTTTAGGAGGAAAAGAAAAAACGACAGTAAAAGAATTATCAGAAACCTTAGGAAAAGAAACCATAGACCTATATAACACATCAGAAACAAGATCCAATCAAAAATCTTTTGGACTAAATTATCAAAAGACTGGCAAGGAACTTATGAGCCAAGATGAAATAACTGTAATGGATGGCGGTAAGTGCATATACCAGCTAAGAGGAGTAAGACCTTTCTTGTCTGATAAATTCGATATTACAAAGCATAAGAATTACAAGTTGTTGGAAGATTATGATAAGAAAAATTTATTTGATGTGGAAGAGTATCTAGCAAATAGAGATAAGGTAAAGTTAAAATCAAGTTATAAGATAAATAGGTTAAATATTTGAGTTTATGGAGAAAGCAAAATGTGTAAAAATAGAAAATCATCTTTAATTATATTAAATATAAATGAGGAGCAGTTTATTCTGGAAAGTGATACAGAACTTACAATGGATAAGAAAAATTATATTGAAGCAATATGTGAGACAATGTACGATGAAAGTAATGAATGGTATGAAGATATATATGATATGTCCCCATATGATATAGCTGAGCTATTTGAAAAAACAGTAAAAGAAGAAGTAGGAATAACTGTTACATTTAAAGCGATAGACCTTGAAGTATCGATTTTAGAAGATTAGAAATAAGGTATTAATAGGCGATAGAAATTAAAAACTCTAAAAAGAAAAATTAGTAGTAAAAGAATTATCAGAAACCATAGACTTATATAACACATCAAAAACAAGATCCAACCAGAAATCTTTTGGACTAAATTATCAAAAGATTGGTAAGGAGCTTATGAGTCAAGATGAAATAACTGTAATGGATGGCGGTACGTGTATTTTTCAGCTTCGAGGTGTCAGACCGTTTTTGTCAGCAAATTCGATATTACAAAGCACAAGAATTACAAGCTCTTGGAGATTATAATAAGAAGAATGCGTTTGATGAGGATTATAATAAGAAGAATGCGTTTGATATTGAAGACTATATCAAAAGAAAAGGTAAAGTTAAGCTTAATAAGGATACAGTAATTACAAGATTGTAATATTTTCTGTTATGAGTATAATCATGTGGGTATATTTAATATAATATAACAAAGGATTTGAAGTTTGAGTGAAAAGGATATAGTGATTTTATGGATGAGAAAGATGTAATAAAAAGTATTGCAACAAATTTATCTGAAAAAAGAAGTGCGGCTGCATTGAATAATTACGAAGTGCTATATAATAATATAAACTATGTAAATAAATTACTTGATAATTTTATAAATAATATTATACATCTTGAAAAAGACATAGAAAATAAGATAAAGATTTCAGATAATGTAAATGATGAATTTAAAACTAATGCAAGTTCAAAATTTTATTTTCGAGATATAATACCTAGAATTCTACTAAATGATATTGAAGTATTAAAGAAATTCTCTTTAATTTCTAAAGGAGACGATATAACTGAAATTGATGTTAAGGATGTTCATTTTTTGAAAAAGGAGTTTATTGATTATAGCGAATTTGTCACGATTACTAGACAATCACTTGATAGTTTGGTATCTGATGCTTATCAAATGATTCTATTAGATGAAAAAGAAATGAATTTTCATGTACTAACATCATTAAAAAGCTTTGAATTGTATGCAACTAAATCTATTCGTAAGTCGTTATTTAATGAAGAAATAACACATGCATTAGAAGAGTTTGATAATCTGAACTATAATCAGAGAGTAAGGGGCGTTGAATCAAATATTACCAAATGCTCTAAAAAGACGTTCGGAGAAAAACTAGATTTTATTTTTGGAGAAATTGGATTAATATCAGACACGAATTTTATTGACGAATTAAAGAATCTATTTAAGTTTTCCTCAGAATTTACGCATATTGGTTATATTTCGACATTTTTTTCAAGTGCAGAGCAAACAGATATAGTTTTTGGAAGTACTCTAGGACCATACTTATTAAGCACAGAAAATTTTAATGAATTAAAATATGAAATTATTGAAACGATGATTAAATTTCTTGTAACAGTATATATGGCATCTATTTCGAAAACTTTAGAAAGAATATTTTGCACAAAATATAGTGAAAAAATCATTGAAGAAATAGAAGAATATATTAAAGATTTGATGGGCTGTGTTAATACAAGGAATAATGAGTATTATTTTTTTATAAGGGAAGGATTAATACAATCTGATCAAACCATAGAATTGCCTTGCATGTGCGGTAGAATAAACAATTGGGAATCGCCACATGATTTATCTGATATATACTGTAAATCTTGTGGAAGCAAATTTAATCTTATAGAGGTAGAGGGAAATCCTGGATATATAATGACTAGCTCAGGACCGGCGAAAGTTATAGGATCAGATGTTCCAGATTTAGCGGAAATGTCATTCGAAGAGAGAAAAAAACTTTTTGAAGAATGGGAAAAAATTATGGCTAAAACTCAAGAGTAAGTGATATTTAAAATGAAAATTAAAGTAAAAACTTCAATTTATTGAACTAAATACAGAACACAAAGATGATAGAAATTAAAAACTCTATCGTCTTTTTTTATACTCAAAATTAGGAGGTTAAAATGGTAAGGATAAGAAGTCCCACAAAACAATTTAATATATAAGACATGTAGCGATTGAAATATAAGTTCAGTCGCTTTTTTAATTGAAATTTATAAATCAAGGAGAAGAGATTAATGGATAGAGAAATGATAAATATTAATGCAAATTTAGTTAAGAAAGCTGAATTTTCAGAATTTGAAAAAGATGGAGAAAGTGTTCAAGTAGCAAATTTTGCTCTTGTTAAAAATTATGGAAAGGGCAAAGAATATACAAATTGCTCAGTATACGGAGAAAAGGTAGAAATTGTAAAAGAATTTGAAAAAGGAGATCTAATCCATGTCTTTGGATATCTCAAAGAGAATAAAAAAGGAGATAAGGTCTACAGGAACTTTATAGTTAAATCACTAAACAAAATAGAAAATAAAAAAGAAAACGAGGAGGAATAATATGGAATTTTTTACAGCTGGAGTTGGAGTTTTAAAGACACTTGTAACTGCAATTGGTGCAGGTTTAGGAGCGTGGGGAGTTATTAACTTAATGGAAGGTTATGGTAATGATAACCCTGGTGCTAAATCTCAAGGTATTAAGCAGCTTATGGCTGGTGGAGGAATTGTACTAATCGGTATCAAATTAATTCCACTACTTGCAAATGCTTTAAATTAGGAGAAAGTCTATGTTTGGTATCTTTGACAAGCTAACTGAATTTTTTAAGGATATGCTACTCGGAGGTATCAAAGCAAATCTTGAGTCCATGTTCTTAGATATAAATGACAAGGTAGGAGTTATTGCAACTGATGTTGGAAAAACACCAATGGGTTGGAATGGAGAAGTATATAACTTCATAAAAAACATTAATGATAATGTGATTGTTCCAATAGCAGGTCTTATCATAACAGCAGTTTTATGTATTGAACTCATAAATATGGTTATGCAGAAGAATAATATGCACGATACAGATACTTTTGAGTTTTTCAAATACATTATAAAGATGTTTATAGCAGTCTACCTTGCAAGCCATGCCTTTGAATTTTCAATGGCAGTCTTTGATGTGGCACAAAATCTTGTAAACAAAGCGGCAGGGGTAATCACTACTTCTGCCACTGTTTCAGGAGATCAGATAGTTGCAATGGTTGATACATTAAAAGAAAAAGAAATAGGTGAGCTTTTAATGATATTAGTTGAAACAAGCCTAGTGAGGATTGCAATTCAATGTATATCTTTAACTATTACCTTAATAGTATATGGGCGTATGTTTGAAATATATGTCTACTCATCAGTATCATCCATACCATTTGCGACTATGGGAAATAAAGAATGGGGTCAGATTGGAACAAATTATATCAAGGGACTTTTTGCCTTGGGACTACAAGGTTTGTTTTTGATGGTATGTTTAGGTATCTACACCGTTTTAATAAGAACGGTACAGATTACAGATATTCACGCAAGCTTGTTTAGTATATTAGGATATGCTCTACTACTTGGACTTATGATGTTTAAGAGTGGAACAGTTGCAAAAAGTATTATGAATACACACTAGGAGGAATAAATGTTAAAAAAGAAAAATTGTGCTTTATTGGGACTTGGAATTTTATTGGGAGGAACTTATGAATTCTTAAAAGAGAAAAACAGGAATGAAGAAATTAGAAACTTAAAGAGGAGAATAAATAGACTCGGAAGATGTCACAATGAATTTGTTATGTATCAAGGGGAATACAATGACAGAAATGAAGAAAAACAAGAAGAATTAGAAGAAAGAATTAGCTACCTAGAAGAGGAAACAACATCAAATTATGACCATATACTTGAACTTTCCAAAGAAGAAGTAGAGGGAGATTAAAATGGCATATGTACCAATACCAAAAGATTTGGACAAGATTAAAACAAAGGTTGCCTTTAACTTAACTAAAAGACAACTTATAGGTTTTTCTGTGGCAGGATTAATTGGCATACCAACCTATCTATTTATGAAGAAATATCTACCTAATGATGTTTCTATCATTGTAATGCTAATAGTAACTCTGCCAATCTTTTTTATAACCTTATATGAAAAAGACACCTTAACTTTTGAAAAGTATTTTAGATTTTTCTATCTTCATAAGTTTTATCAACCAACTAAGAGAATAAGAAAGGAGGCATACCTTGAAGCAAAGAAAAAAGCAAATCAGCGACTTAAATCGAAGGGAAAAACAATTAAAAAAAGACCGAAAAGAAGTAAGAAGGCTAAAAACAAAGAAAGATCCAACAAATAGTCTTCTAAGTGTTCTTTTAAAGAAAGAGAAAAAGAGATTTACTGTTGAGGATACAATTCCATATATAAGAATGTTACCAGAGGGCATTTGCCAGTTAGATGAAAAAAATTATTCAAAGACAATTTCATTTCAAGATATAAATTACCAGTTGGCATTGGAAGAAGATAGAGATTTAATCTTTAACCAATTTGCCAATTTTTTAAATTCTTTTGATCCAAGTGTTCACATTGAACTTTCATATGTAAATCAATTAGGAAGAAATATAGACCTACAAGATGCAATTAAAATTGCTGATAAGGGAGACTTCTATGACGATGTAAGAAAAGAGTTTAGAGAAATGTTAAAACTTCAACTTGCAAAGGGCAATAACGGACTTAAAAAGATGAAGTATATAACCTTTACAACAGAAGCCGATAACCTAGAGCAAGCAAGGGCAAAGTTAAATAGACTTGAAGTAGATATTTTATCCAACTTTAAATCTATGGGAGTAAGAGCAGAAAGCCTTGATGGAGAAGAAAGACTAAGACTTGTTCATGATATGTTAAATCCAGATAAGAACTTTGATTTTTCATATAAAGATTTGAAGAAGAAAGAGTCTACAAAATCACATATAACTCCCAATATCTTTAATTTTGCACCAGCAAATAATTTTAAATTTGGGAAACATATTGGAGCAGTAAGTCATTTTCAAATACTTGCAAGTGAGTTATCAGACAGAATGTTATCTGAGTTTTTAGATATTGATGACAATATTTATGTAGCTTTTCATATAGATGTAGTTGAACAAGCAGAAGCTATTAAACTCATTAAAAGAAAAAACACAGACCTGGACAGAATGAAAATTGAAGAACAAAAGAAAGCAGTTCGTGCTGGATATGATATGGATATAATTCCTTCAGATATAAATACTTTTGGGGCTGATGTTAAGTCCATGTTATCTGACTTACAAAATAGAGATGAAAGGCTCTTTGTAGTTACCATAGTAATGATGAATTTTGCTAGGACTAATCAAAAGTTAGAAAATACTATAGCTCAAATCTCATCAATTGCTAACAGACATAATTGTCAGGTAAAAAGATTATCTCACCAACAAGAACAAGGACTTGTTTCTGTTTTACCTTTAGGAGTTAATCAAGTCGAGATAAAAAGATTTTTAACTTCATCATCAACGGCAGTATTTATGCCTTTTACAACAGAAGAGCTATTTATTGATTCAGCAAATTCTTTGTACTATGGATTAAATGCCCTTAGCCAAAACTTGATTATGGCAGATAGGAAGAAACTTAAGAACCCTAACGGACTAATATTAGGAACACCAGGTTCTGGTAAATCTTTCTCAGCAAAGAGAGAGATGGCAAATGCAATTCTTGTCACAGACGATGATGTAATTATTTGTGATCCTGAAGGCGAGTATTCAAACCTTGTAAAACAATTTAATGGAGAAGTTATTAAAGTTTCAGCAAAGTCAAAGGACTATCTAAATCCATTAGATATTAATATGAACTATGGAGATGGGGACGCACCTTTAAAGGATAAGGCAAACTTCATAATGTCTATGCTTGAACTTGTTGTAGGAGGATCTGGTCTTACTGCTGCAGAAAAATCTGTTATAGATAGGTGTTTACCAAAGATATACCAAAAATATTTTGAAGACCCAAAACCAGAAAATATGCCAATTTTAGGAGATTTATACGATATGCTCCTATCTCAAGAAGAGGGGGTTGGTAGGAAGCTCGCAACAGAAATGGAAATCTATGTTAAGGGAAGTCTTAATGTCTTTAATAATAGGTCAAATGTTGACTTAAATAGGCAACTGCTTTGTTTTGATATAAAAGAGCTAGGAACACAACTTAAAAAAATAGGTATGCTTGTCATTCAAGACCAGGTTTGGAACAAGGTTTCCCTAAATAGAGGAAGCAAGTCTACAAGATACTATATAGATGAGTTCCACCTTTTATTAAAAGACCCACAAACTGCTTCATATTCAGTAGAAATCTGGAAAAGATTTAGAAAATGGGGCGGTATTCCAACAGGTATAACTCAAAACGTAAAAGACCTCTTAACAAGTCAGGAAATTGAAAATATCTTTGATAATACAGACTTTGTTCTAATGTTAAATCAAGCATCTGGAGATAGAGATATACTTGCTAAGAAATTAAAAATATCGCCTTATCAGTTAAACTATATAACTAATTCAAATGCAGGTGAGGGACTCTTATTCTTCGGGAATACTATTGTTCCCTTTATAGATAAATTCCCTAAAGACACCATGTTATATAAGCTAATGACAACAAAACCAGAAGAAGCTAAGTAGGTGTGATATGGATAAAAAACTAAAAAAAGATTTTCAAAAGAAAATTATACGAAATAGGGACGCTCCTGAAAAAAATCTTGAAAGTAAACTTGTTCATTCAGATGATTATACCAATAAGATTATTAAGACTAAGGATAGGTTCGGAGATAAAATTTCAGAAAAAGAATCTAAACTTATTCATGAGAATGTATTAGCTAAAGATCAAAAACAAGATAAACTAAAAGATTTTCAGAAGGCTAAAAACAAGGAAAGAATTAGGAACGAGGTTTTAGAAAATAAGAATAAGGCTGAAGAAACAAAACAAGCTAATCTTGAAATAAAGACAGATGAAAGCTTTAAACTTGATGAAGACTTAGATGTAGACTTCAAAAAGGTAAATTTTGATAGTAAAAACAGTAGAAATATTAATCATGATAAACTAACAACAGATGATATTTCAGCGAACTCTGAAGTAATAAGCAATAAGAAGCCATCAAGTAAAAGACAAGTTCTTAAAAATTATGAGGATAAACTTATCCATAGTAAGGATAAATTCCAAGACAAAATTAACGAGAGAGAGTCTAAGCGAATCCACACAAGCGAAGATAAACCTATTGAAGCAAAGAAGAGCAAGAGAATATATAGAAAAGAAAAGCTTGTTAAAGATGAAGTAAGTAAGAACGAGAGTAATGCTAATATCGATAAAAAGCAAAAGCTTTATCAAGAAAAGAAGTTTAGAGATAGGGAAAAATTTTCTAAAGAAATAGATAAAGAGAGTAAGCTAAGCGAAGTTAATACAGATAAGACTTTTGATAATACTGAGTTTAAAGACAATAATCTTGAATTTAGAAAAGATGAAAAGGAAACAAGCCTTAAACCTTCAGAACAAAAGAAAGTTAATAAAAAGAAGACTTACTATAAGAGAAAAAATTATGAAAGTGATAAATTCACTCGAAAGAAAATCGATGACTTAAAAAATGAATCTAAGAAAGTTACAACGAAAGATTCTAAGAAGGCACAAGATGTTAAAGACTTTATCTCAGATAAAAAGATTGGAGAGCTTGAAAAGTCTAAAAGTAAGCTAAAGGATAATATCTTAAAGAATAAAACTAAAGGAAGTCTATCTTCTGGGGTTTTATTATCTGGAGCTAAGTCATCAGAGTTAGTGAGAGATTATTTAAGTTCAGGATCTGACAATACTGGTGTAGAATCTGGAGAAAAGGCCGCTAATGTAAGCTCTAAGCTCCAGCATGGAATAAGGAAGTATAAGCTAGACAAAAAGAAAAAGTCCTTAAAAAAGCTATCTAAACTTGATAAGAAAATAAGAAAGAGAAAAAGCAAGTTGGAGTTTAAAAGTGGCTTGGAAGATTTAAAAAAGTCAGACGCCTATATAAAGAAAAATAGATTTAAGAAGTTTTACCAGAGAAAGCAAATGAAGAGCATGATAGCTAAAAAACACGAAACAAGACTGGTAGATAGAGTTAAAAAAGCTATTTTAAGTTTAGGTAAAGCTTCTAAAGAGTTAATCGTAAGAAAAAGTAAGATGGTTCTATTTCTAGTAATAGGACTAGGTCTGATGCTATCAATCATGATTGGTGGTGGAAGTGTTGGTATGAGTGGACTAAGCAATTCAGTAAACTCAGTAATGACAACAACATACCTATCACAAGACACAGTTCTAAGTGAAGTAAATCAAGAATTTTCATCAATGGAGTATGACCTACAATCACAAATCGAAAGTGTAAAAACAAGTCATCCTGGATATGACGAATATATCATAAACAAAGAAGGAGAAATTGGTCATAATACCCATGAACTTTTATCCTATATAACTTCAAGATGTGGAGAAGTAAAATCAGCATCTGAAGTAAAAGGAATTTTAAAAGAACTTTTCGATAAGATGTATAAACTTGATTTTAAAGAAGAAATTGAAATTAGAACAAGAACAGTAGCAAGAACTAGATATGATAGTCGTGGCAATCCTTACACTTCCTATGAAAAAGAAGAGTACGAATATAAAAAGTTAATTGTAACTTTAAAGAAAAAAGAAATGGATGAAGTTGTTAGGGAAATATTTAAAGATTATCCAGACAATGTAGTTCATTATGAAGCTCTTCTTGAAGCTAAGGGGAATATGGGTGATGTTTTTGGATCAGGTAATGGGGACTTAGGAGAAATAGTAGATAATCCAAACTTTGGAAATCCTGGTCTTGCTTTTGATTCAGCTACTGCAAAGGCTCTTTTTAATGAAGCAGAAAAACATATAGGCAAAAGATATGTGTTTGGAGCAAGTGGACCATCTAACTTTGACTGTTCAGGTTTTGTATGTTGGTCATTTACAAAGTCTGGTGTAAAGAGAATGCCAAGAACAACTGCATGGAGAATATACAAAGACTATTGTAATCCAGTAAGTCCAAGTGAAGCTCAACCTGGAGATATTATATTTTTCCACTCAACATATAACAGTGGAACACCAATATCTCACGTAGGAATATACGCAGGTAACGGAATGATGATTCACGCAGGTGATCCAATTCAATACACATCAATAAATTCAAAATATTGGAAATCACACTTTTATGGTTTTGGAAGACCAAGATAGAAGGGAGATATTATGTGAACAGAAAACTTATAAGTATTAGAAACAAAAAGAAAAAAATAGAAGAGAAGTTAGAAGATTTAAATGCAAAATACAAGGAAATTTGCGATGAAGAAATACAAGTTGAAAATGAAGAAATAATTGTAACTCTTAGGAGAAACAATATTAGCTTGGAAGAATTAATGGAGAAAATTAATGACAGAAAAAGAGAAGAAAAATTAAAAGAAAAGGAGAACATTCATAATGAAGAAATTTAATACGAACAGACTAAGAGCCTTTTTTATGGCTCTTTTATTAATTTTGACATCAACTGTGCATACAAGTGCATTTGCAAAGTCTGATGTTACTTGGACGGAAGATGATTTTATGTATTCCTCTGAGGGAAATATAATTGCCTTTAGTGATAAAGGCTTAGAAAAGAAAGAAAAGACAAATGTTCTAGTATTTCCTGAAGGAACGAAGTCTATAAATGGAAATTATTCTTTAAGTCATTCAAACGATGAACTTAGATATAAAAGAGAATTTGGACGTGGCAAACATTGGGATAAAGTAATTATTCCTGATTCTGTTAAGCATTTAGGCTATGCTGCCTTTTACGATGCAAGTATAGACGAGGTAAAACTATCAAATAGTCTAACTTATCTTGGTGGTTTAGCATTTTTTAATTGTGGACTTAGAGAAGTGACTTTACCTGATACTTTGGTAAATATTGAACATAATGCTTTTGAAAGAAATAACCTTCAAGAAATAACTATACCGAAGTCTGTAAAGACAATTGAACAATACGCTTTTTCAAGAAATAAATTGCACACTATAAAAGTTTTAGGCAATCCAAACATTAACAGTAAAGGAGTATTCCATAATCAAGATGTTGAATATAGACCAAAACAAAATCCATTTTACGAAAATCATTTTGGTTTCAACGGAAATCAAGGATTCAAATCTATTCCTAATGGATTAAGGTTTGAAAATGGAGAGTTTGTCTTTGATAAGAACGTAGATAGTGTAGAACTTGAATTTGATTATAACAATGATATGTATCAAGGAAAGATGACTATATACAATCCAAATAAATATTCCATTGATACTCAAACTGATTTGACAGGACAAGATATTGATGAAAAGGACAATAAGATTGATGATTTAACTAAAAACATTAAGGACTTAGAAAATCAGATCAAAGACTTAAATGATAAGAAACAAGAAGATCAATCAAAGATAGATGAGTTAAAGGAAAAGTTAGAATCTTGCAAAGATAATGGAGAGAAACTAAAACAAGAAAAAGCTAGGCTAGAAGAAGAAATTAGAGATAAAGACAATAAGATTGCTCAATTGAATAAAGAAATTGAGGATCTTAAAAATTCTAACAATGATGAACTAATAGCAGAAATTACTCAGCTTAAAGATGAACTAAAAAGATTACAAGATGAAAATGCAAAACTAAAAGAAGATTATTCATCTACAAAATGGGAGTTAGAAGCTGAGAAAGAAAAGACCGATAAAAACGAAAATAAAATCAAAGAAATGCAAGAAAAGCTCGAGTCTTTAGAAGGAGAACTAGCAAAGAAGACTAAAGAAATTGAGGATAAAGATAATAAAATTAAGGACTTAGAAAAAGCTCTTGATGAAAAAGATACTAAGATAAAAGACCTCGAGTCTAAAAAGAAAGAAACAGAAAATTCTAAGTCAGAATGTTGTAAGAAAATTGAAGAGCTTCAAAAGGCTATTGATAGTTTAAAAGAATCTTCTGAAAATACAAAAAAAGAATTAGAAGAGAAGATTAAAGGGTTAGAAGAAAAACAAAAAGCTTCTGAAGAAGAAATTAAAAAGCTAAAAGAAGAGTTAGATAAGAAAATTGAAGAAGCAAAGAAGTTAATCGAGGAAGCAAATAAAAAAGCAAAAGAAGAACTTGAAAAGCAAGCTAAAGATGAAAAAGACAAAAATCTAAATCAAGACTTATCTAAGAAATTAGATGAACTTCTAAAACTCCAAAAAGAAAACAAAGAGAAGAAAGAAGATAAGAAATCTCAAGATAAGAAGTGGGACGAAATTTTGAAAGCTGATGATAAGAACATCCTAAATCAATTTGATCTTAACAAGATGAAAAAGCAAGAGGAACAACAAGGTAAAAAACAAGTTAAAGATGAAAAAGAATTTGCAGTTTTCCAAGTAGACAAAAACTTTTATAACATTATCACCAAAGATGGTAAGACAACAGTCTATATGGATGTAAAAACTTATGTAGATCATGGAAGAACTATGATTCCAGTAAGATATATTGCTTATACTCTAGGTTTTAATGTTGAGTATGACAACTCTACTCGTGAAGCTATTTTCTCAAATAAAGAGAATAATATCCTAGCTAAAAAGACATTAAGACTAAATATTGATACTGGTGTTATGAAAGATTCAGATGGAAAGGTCTACAATTCAGATGTTAAGCCAGTGATTATAAATGGAAGAATTCATGCTTCAATTTCAAACATTGCCAAAGCTTTTGGAGCAAGTCATGGGGATATTAAAGATGGTAAAAACCAAACAATAGAATGGGACAATGCTAGAAAAGCAGTCTATGTATTTAAAAATGTAAAATAAGAAAGGATAGAAAAATGAATAAGAGCATTAAACGAGGAGTAGCCATAGCGTTACTTCTTTTTACATTTACAGTACCAGCAACTACATTTGCAATGACAAATGAAGGGCAAATAGAAAGTCAAAATGAATCAATCTATGAACCACAAAAAGAAGAATTTGAAAAAATGTTGAAAGATGATGTCTTTACACCATCAAAAGAAGAAATTCCTTATCAAGATGTTCCAAGAATACCAGGAAATACAAGTGAAACAAATAAGCCTTCAAATAATCCTCCTAAGAAAACACCACTTGTAAAAGGTGGTAATACAAAGGCAGTAAATAGTCTAGCAACACAGGAAAATAAGGCAAGAGGTTCAGTAATTGAAAATGTAGATAGGAATGGAAAAGATATTACACCAAGTGGAGACACAGAAAAAGATAAAGAAAATCCAGTAGATGTAAGACAATTTTTAACATTTCAAACTAAAAGTGGAAAAACTATGCACCTAATAGTCGATCACTCATCAAATCAAGATAATGTAAGATTATTAACAGAAGTAGGAGAGCAAGACCTACTTAATATGATTGAATCAGAAGATAAAAATACTATAAAGGTTGAAGAGCCTAAGAAAGAAGAAGTAAAAAAAGAAGAGCCTACGGTTGTTCCAGTAAAAGAAGAGAAGAAAAGTGGAATAGGCTCATTTCTAATTGTTGCACTTGTAATTGGAGGAGTTATAGGAGCGGGATATTATTTTAAAGTAGTCAAAGCAAAAGAAGATAAAATGTTGGAAGACTTTGAGGAAGATGATGAGGATTATATTAGTGAGTCAGAAGATGAATCTGACAATGATGAAAGTCATGAAGAATCATCAGAAGATGATGAAGATGATGAACTATTATAAGGATATTAAATTTAAGTACAATTGAACTTTTGTCACGAATATGATACAATATCCGTGACAAAGGAGAATTGTAATGAGTTCATATATGGAAATAATATCAGATAAAATAAATAGTTTTGACTCACATAAAGTATTTTTTGCAAATGACTTTTTAGGTATTGCATCTAATGCTACGGTTAGACAGATATTAAAAAGATTAGCAGATGAAAGAAAAATTCAGCGTATCATTGATGGCTTCTACTACAATCCAAAATACAGTGAATTAATTGGAGAGTACGAAGCAGTATCAATTCACGAATTAGCACTTGCCATAGCAAGAAAATACAATTGGAATATTGCACCATATAATAGCACAGCCTTAAACTTATTAGGACTTTCAACACAAGTTCCAACTCACTATAAATATATATCTAGTGGAAGATATAAGGAATATAAAATTGGGGATACGGTTTTAGAATTTAAAAAAGTAAATCCAGGAGAAATTGCCAATATGTCCCTAAAGACTGCAACAGTTATTCAGGCAATTAAGTCTTTAGGCAAAGAAGATATAACCGGCGAAGTTATACAAAAGATAAGAGAAAACTTAAGTGAAGAAGAAAGAATAGACTTAATGAATGAGTCAAAATCAGTTCCATCATGGATATATGAAGTGATAAGAGAAATTTCTGAGGGCAAAAATGAATAAGTTTTATATAGGAAACAAGGACGATTTAAGAGTTTTAATAGTAAATACTGCCAGAAAGAATAATATATCTGAAGCAGTTATTGAAAAAGACTATTGGGTTACTTTTATCTTAGACTATCTATTTAATGAAAATAAATGGAAAGAATATTTTACTTTTAAAGGTGGAACATCACTTTCAAAATGTTTTGGACTCATTGAAAGATTTTCTGAAGATATCGATCTAATCTTAGATTGGCGAGTATTAGGATATGAAGAAAAAGAACCATGGTTAGAAAGGTCAAATACTAAACAAGATAAATTCAACAAAGCAGTTAATGAAAAGACAGAAGTATTTTTAAGAGATGAATTTTTGAAAGTTTTAGAACAAGATTTAAAGAGCGTAGACTTTGAATTTTCAATAGATACAATAGATCCACAAACAATTCTGTGTAAATATCCTAAAATTTTTGAATCTAATTATTTAACACAAAATATAAGGCTTGAAATAGGAAGCCTTGCAGCATGGACACCTGCAATCGATGTTGAAATATTACCAATAATTGGAGAAGCCTATCCAAATGTATTTAAAGAAAAAACTAATATAAGGACAGTATCGGCAGAGAGAACCTTTTGGGAAAAGGCAACTATACTTCATCATGAAGCAAATAGACCAGAATCTTCTCCTATGCCACATAGGTATGCAAGGCACTTTTATGACCTATATAAAATAGCAAATTCAGATTTTAAAAACAAAGCCTTAGAGGATAAAGATTTATTAAAAAAAGTGACTGAATTTAAAATGAAATTTTATCCTAGGAAGTGGGCTAGGTATGAAGATGCATTAATTGGCAAATTGAAGTTAGTTCCAAGAGAGTACCGATTTTCTGAAATAGAAAAAGATTATAAGGCTATGGCAGAAATGATATATGGAGAATATCCAAACTTTGAAGAGATTATAAAGGTTCTTAAAGAACTAGAAAAAGAAATTAATAAGTAATAGAATTCTCCCGAAAAAAATACAATATTCGGGAGAAATACTTTGAGCGAGAGAGAAATCTTTCGCTCTTTTTTTATTTATGGAGGTATTAATGAAGTTAGTAATAGCAGAAAAGCCAAGTGTAGCAGTTACAATTGCAAAAGTAATTGGATCAAGAACAAGAAAAAACGGATATTATGAGGGGAATGGATACATTGTTTCTTGGTGTGTCGGTCATTTAATTCAAATGGCAAGTCCAGATAAGATAGACGAAAAATGGAAGAAATGGACAATAGACACTCTTCCTATAATCCCAGAAGAATATATTTATGAAGTATCTAAAAGCACTAAGAAACAATATGGAGTTTTAAAGAAGCTTTTAAACGATAAGAACATCGACACAGTTATAAATGCTTGTGATGCTGGAAGAGAGGGAGAACTTATTTTTAGGCTTGTATATAATCAAGCCAAATGTAAGAAGAAGATTCAAAGACTTTGGATATCTTCAATGGAAAATAAGGCTATTGAAGATGGATTTAGAAATCTTAAAGACGGAGAAAACTTTGAAGACTTATATAGATCGGCAAGTGCAAGAGCAATTGCGGATTGGTTAGTGGGAATGAATTTAAGTAGGCTTTATTCTTGCATTTACAAGGAAACATATTCAGTTGGTAGAGTACAAACTCCAACTCTATATTTAATAGCTAAAAGGGATAGTGAAATAAACCTATTTAAGAAGCAAAAATATTATACAGTTGATCTATCTTATGGAGGATTGAAACTTATATCAGATAGGATTGATAAAATTGAAGTTGCAGAACAACTATTAAACTTGCTAGAAGATGAAATAGTTATTACAGAGGTAGAAGACAAAGAAGTAAGCACAAAACCAGATAAGCCTTATGATCTCACTACTTTACAAAGAGAAGCGAATAAATATTTTGGGTATTCAGCAAATGATACTTTAAATTTGGCACAAGGTTTGTATGAAAAAAAGCTAATAACATATCCAAGAACAGATAGCAGGCATTTAACCGATGATATGGTTAATACTATGAGGGAATTATTAGAAGGACTTGAAGAAGATTTTAAGATTAATGAATCAAACTTTAAGTCTATTTTTAATTCAGCTAAGGTTACAGACCACTATGCAATTATCCCTACTATATCAGGTATTGGAAAAGCTAGAGATTTATCTGATAAAGAAAGCAAAATCTATAATCTAATTAAGGATAAATTACTTGCTTCATGCTCGGATAACTTAAAGGAATCTAGTAGAAAAATCAGATATGAATATGACAAGTTTAACTTTAATGCAAGTGGCAAGACTATAATAGATGAAGGTTATACCAAGTATCTAAAGACTTATGGAAAGGAAAGACAAGAAAATGATTTACCAGATGTAAAGACTGAAGATAAAATTAAGCTAACTTCTAAAAATATATCAGAGAAATTTACCAAAGCTCCAGGACATTATAATGAAGATACACTTTTAAAGGCTATGGAGAATGCAGGAGTAGAATCTTTGGATAAAGACATAGAAGTAGAAAGAAAAGGCTTAGGAACACCAGCTACAAGAGCAGGAATTATTGAAAATCTTATCCATAAGGATCTTATAAGAAGAGATAAGAAAAACTTACTTGTAACAGAAAAAGGCAATAGACTTGTATCGATTGTAGAGGATAAGTTTAAGTCGGCAGAAACAACTTCTGAATGGGAAATGAAACTTGCAAAGATTAGCTCTGGAAAAGTAGATAAAGAAGACTTTTTAAGAGAAATTGAAGATAGTATAAGGGAGCTTGTAGATAGGTACAAGAATAATCTAAATGAATAAGGTGAAGATATTAGAGCTTTTCGGTGGCATAGGTGCTATTAGAAAGGCTTTTATTAATTTAAAGATACCTTATGAAGTTGTTGATTATGTAGAAATAGATAAGGCTTGTGTTAAATCATATAACGCTCTTTATGAAGAAGACTATAAAGCAAAATCAGTAGTAGGATATAGAGCTCCTAATGAAAAGATAGACTTAGTTATGCATGGAAGTCCTTGCCAAGACTTTTCAAGAATAGGAAAAAAGCAGGGAGGAGTTAAAAATTCAGGAACTAGATCAAGCTTACTATTTGAAACAATTAGAATAATTAAAGAAATGAAAGATAAACCTAAATGGATAATTTGGGAAAATGTAAAGGGAGTCCTTGATAGAAATATGAGGGACTCCTTTTTTATTTATCTAACAGATCTAGAAAACCTTGGATATGAAAGCAAGTATGAAATCTTAAATGCAATGGACTTTGGCATACCTCAAAAAAGAGAGAGGATATTTGTTGTTTCATGTCTAGGGAAAAATAACTTTTCTTTTAATAAATTGGAGAGGAAAGAAACTAGACAACTAAGTGAATTTTTAGAAAAAGATGTAAGTGAACTTTATACAATGACCCAACCTTATATGCTGAAATTTTTAAATAAAGGCATAGATAACAGTTTTAGAGGGCGACTAAAAGTGATTAAAGATTTCTCTTATACTATTTCTACAAAACAAATGAGAGTACCCAATTCTGGAATAATAGATATTGGAAATGGTAAATATAGGTATTTAACAGAAAGAGAATGTTTAAGACTCATGGGTTTTGATGACAGTGATATTGACAAACTAGAAGAAGCACATCCAAGAAGAAAAAATTGCACCTCAAGTAAACTATATAAGCAGGCCGGCAATTCTATTGTGGTTAATATTTTAATGGCGATTATAAAAGAAATTCATAGAATGGAGGTAGAAAATGCAAGTAAATGATTTTAAGAATATACAAGAAGCTATAAAGTATGAAGTGTTACAAGATGAAAAAGAATATCTAAAACTCTTAAAAGTTATAGGCAATAATCAGAAATATGATTTTTCTAGCCAATTGAGTATATACAACAAAGAACCTGAAGCTAGAGCTTGTGCGACTTTTGATATGTGGAAAAAATATTTTGGAAGAGTTGTTATGAGAGGTCAAAAGGGTATTCCAATTTTAGTTGGAAGTGATGTAAATCAAAGAATTTCATACATTTTTGATATTAGTCAAACCACATCAATGGATAGGAATATTAATGAGATTAGCTTATGGCAGTTTGACCACGAAAACCATAAGGAGGCTTTAAAAGAAATAATAAGAGATTCTTCAATTGAAGCTAGTGATTCACTTAATGAAAATATATTTTCTTTAAGTCGAATTTATGGAGATGAATACATTAACTTGGCTCTTGCTGATTTGAGAATAGATATAGAGGATAGACTGAGTTTTGAAAAGTTTATGAGAGACTCAATATCCTATGCGGTAGCTAATAGGTTTAATACAGTCTATCCTATGGATATGGAAAATTTAAAAAATAATTTTTTTAGGATTAATACAATTTCTTTAGAGCAGATAGGTCTTGTAATATCAAGGGTTAGTGAAGATATTATAGATAGCACAATAGAAAAATCTAAGGAAATGGATCGTGCTAGGCTGCTGACAGAAAGGGTCGCTGCCGACTATAATAGAGATATAGAAAATATAAATGAAGATAGAGGAGGTCAAAATGATTTATATAGACGAGATGATAGGTCAAGAAGTAGAGATGGACGAGTTTTCACAGATGGAAGCGACAGAGGAAATAGCAATGAAGATCGAAGAGAAAACCTTGGACATGATGGAGAAGGATCTGGAATTTATGGAGAAATTTCCGAATCCGACATACGCAGTTCTAAGACTTTCTTACCTGGTAGGGAGCGAGGACATGGAGAACTGGAAGAAACTTCAGAAAATGTACGAGGAGAAAACACTTTTGAACCATCTGAAGGAAATCCAGAGTCAGGCAGTGGACTTTATCAAGAGAGAGAAAGTCAAAATGATGAAAGCACAAGGATTGACAGAGAAGATGATGAGAGAAAATCCAGAGGAATACCAAGGACAGATGAACAACTTGATGGCAACAGTAAAGAAAATGGCAATCAAGGAATACGTGGAAGCTTAGAAAATGAGGTAAGCCAAGAAAAGGAAGCTGATGAAGCTTCTTTTTTTGATGGCAAAAACATTCAAAATAGGAAAGACTACTGGATTGTAGAATTTAATGAAAACCACGAATTAGTTCCCGATTATAGTGGACAGATAGTAACTAAAGACTTAATCAATATCCTAAGACAAAAAGATATAGATGTTAAAGACCATAATCTAACTCATGGAAAAAATGAATTTGGAGAAATGACTGATGATTATATCGGATATTTCAAATTCTATTTTGACCACTATGTAGACGGAGAAGTTGTCGAGCATTATAGGATTGACCTTGGTGATGGTGAAGAAGTAAATGAGCGTGAATTTTCATATTTAGAAGACCAAGTTGCACTAAGTGAGGAAAAATCTTTTCAAGAAAAAGTTAAGGAAAAGATAGAGCCTAAATTTAAGATAGGTGATCAGGTTAGATATAAAGATAAAGAATTTACCATTACAGATTTTGATGGACTAAGTGGAGGACTTAAAACTGTAACCATTAGAGATAATATGGAATATATGGGAGGTATGATTAGGGGTTCGGAAGTAATTCCATATAGAAACGATTCATACCTTGAAGAAATCTTTGAAAATCTAAGTCAAACATCAGAAAAACTAGCAGTAAAAGTTGGAAAAGAATTTATTTTAGAAGATGAGAAGATCTTTGATGGAGTTAACTTGATTGAAACTGGAACTAAAGTAGAAATTAATGGGGAAGAATATCCTTTATATAAGGGTGAAACATTTGAAGAAAGTAGCAAGATTGATGACCTTTTAGATAGTGGAAGTTATGAGATATATAAGTTATCTGAGCATGAAAAACAAATTGAAAGACAAGTAGAACAAGAAAGCTTTATTGATAACTACAATCCTGAAATTGACCAAATGATGGATAGATACAATGTTCCAAGAGAAGCAGCCGAAAACTTATTGAGGGGTAAAGAAGATTTAAAGAATCTAGGCTATGAACCTAATAAGGAAAGGATAAGTTTTGCTAGAAATTATGACTTGAAAAATCATATCTACTCAGAATACCTTACACCATCAGAAAAGCTAGATAAAAATATAAAAGCTATTAAAATGCTAAAAAGACTTGAAAATGAAAATAGGAGTCCAAGAGAATATGAACAAGCATATCTGGCTGATTATCTGGGTTGGGGAGGTCTTGCTGATGTCTTTGATGAAGAAAAAGGAGGACAATGGCTTGAAGCAAGAAATATTTTAAAAGAAAATTTAACGAATGAAGAGTATTTAAATGCTAAAGAGTCCACTCTAACATCATTTTATACACCTAGAGAGGTAATGGATGGGATATATAAAACTCTGACAGATATGGGTTTTAAGACCGGGAATATCCTTGAACCATCTGCAGGAGTTGGTAACTTCATTGGTAATATGCCAAGTGAAATACGAAGCTCTAAAGTTTATGGAGTAGAAAAAGACAGCCTAAGCGGAAGAATAGCAAGAGAACTTTATCCTGAAGCTAACATTCAAATTAAAGGCTTTGAAGAAACAAACTTCTCAAACAATTTCTTTGATTTAGTAATTGGGAATGTTCCCTTTGGAGATTTTAAAGTTAACGATCGTGAATATAACAGAAATAACTTTCTGATTCACGATTATTTTTTTGCAAAGTCAATAGACAAGGTTAGGAATGGAGGAATTATTGCCTTTATAACCTCATCTGGAACTATGGATAAAAAAGATGAATCTGTTAGAAAATATATTAATGCAAGATGTGAGTTTTTAGGAGCTATGAGGCTTCCTAATACAACATTTAAAGGACTTGCTGGTACAGAAGTTACTTCAGATATTATTTTTCTAAAGAAGAGAGATTCAGTTATAGAAAGAGATGACGATTGGATTCATCTTGCAACTGATAAAAAGGGTTTGACCTATAATAAATACTTTGTAGATAATCCTCAGATGGTATTAGGGGATATGAAAGAAGTATCTGGAAGATTTGGAAATACAATTACTTGTGATGAAAGAGAAGACGAAAATCTAAAAGATTTAATGGATCTTGCAAGTAAGGAAATATCTTCAAATTCAAAATATGAAGAGGTCGAACTATTGGAAGATGAAGAATTAAGTCTTCCAGCAACAGATGATGTTAAAAACTTTTCTTACACTATTATTGACGAAGATGTCTATCTAAGAGAAAACTCAGTATTAATTAAGCAGAATATATCTGATAAAAATAAAGAAAAGATAAAAGATTATCTTGATGTAATGAATGCTTTAAAAGATGTAATAGAAAAACAAAAGGACGATTTTTCTGATGAAGAAATAAAAGAATCACAAGCAAAGTTAAATGAAGTCTATGATAACTTTTCAAAGAAACATGGCTTTATTAACTCCTTATCAAACACTAGAGCCTTAAAGGAAGACTCAAACTTTCCTTTGGTTTCATCAATAGAAATACTTGATGATGAGGATAATTTCAAAGCTAAGAGTGATATATTCTCAAAAAGAACAATAACAAAGGCAAAAGTAGTAGACCATGTAGATACTTCCCTTGAAGCTTTAGTCTTATCTGTTTCACAAAAAGGATATGTAGATTTTGAATATATGGAATCTATCACAAGTAAAGATAGGGACACCTTAATTGGTGAACTTGAGGGCGAGATTTTTTTAGATATTAAGGACACAGACCTAATAAATAATAGAATGCCCTTTGAAAACTTTGACAATGACGATCCATTTCATTTTTCATATGTATCGGCTGATGAATATTTAAGTGGAAATATTAGAGAAAAGATTGGTTATCTCAATTCATATATCGGAGAAATTGAAAATGTAATAGATTTAGCACCTTCTGAAAAGAAAGACACATTATTAAACGAGTTAGGTAAACTCAAATATCAAAGAGAAAAGTTACAAGAAGTTATGCCTGAAGAACTCACTGCTTCTGATATAAATGTAAGGCTAGGAGCAACTTGGATACCTCAAAAAGATATAGAAGACTTTACTTTCAATCTTTTAAAAACACCAGGTTATGATAGGTGGAATATAAATGTTAGGTTCTCACCACACACAAGTGAATGGAATATTGAAGGTAAAAGTGTTGACTCGACTAATGACCTTGCTAACATGACTTATGGTACAAGTAGAGTGAATGCCTATAAGCTAATTGAAAATGCTCTTAATCTAAAAGATACAAAGGTATTTGACCAAGTAATAAATGATGATGGTTCTAAGACTTCTGTATTAAACAAAAAAGAAACTATGCTTGCAAGTCAAAAGCAAGAACTGATTAAAGAAGAATTTAAGAATTGGATATTTGAAGATTCTGATAGAAGATATAGGTTAGAAAAGATTTATAATGAAAAATTCAATTCAATTAGAAATAGAGAATTTGATGGCTCTAACTTAACTTTTGATGGAATGAATACTGAAATCAGACTTCGAGAACATCAGAAAAACGCCATAGCAAGGACTCTTTATGGTGGAAATACACTACTTGCCCATGTAGTAGGAGCAGGAAAGACTTTTGAAATGGTGGCTTCTGCTATGGAGTCTAAAAAGTTAGGACTTGCAAGTAAATCATTATTTGTTGTTCCTAACCATCTAACCACTCAAATTGGTAGAGAGTTTATGCAATTATATCCGTCAGCAAATATTATGGTGGCCGATAAAAAAGACTTTCAACCAAAAAATAGAAAAAGATTTATTGGTAGGATTGCAACAGGAGAATATGATGCAGTTATCATAGGACACTCTCAATTTGAAAAGATACCAATGTCCAAAGAATACCAGGTTAGACATATACAAGACCAAATAGATGATATAGTTTCCTTTATTGACGAGAATAAAAGAAATAGAGGAGAAAACTTCACAGTAAAACAACTAGAAAAGACAAAGAAGAAACTCTTGGTAAGACTGGAAAAGCTAAATGATGACTTTAAAAAAGATGATGTAATAACCTTTGAAGAACTAGGAGTAGATAAGTTATTTATAGACGAAGCTCATAATTACAAAAACCTATTCTTGCATACTAAGATGAGAAATGTTGCTGGTATCGGGCAGAGTGAAGCCTTTAAGTCTTCAGATATGTATATGAAATGCAGGTATTTGGATGAAATGACAAATGGAAAGGGAGTTGTATTTGCTACTGGTACACCAATATCAAACTCAATGACAGAGCTTTATACTATGCAAAGATACCTTCAGTATGACGATTTAAAGGCAAGAGGATTAGAACATTTTGACGCTTGGGCTTCTACTTTTGGAGAAACAGAAAATACCTTTGAATTATCTCCAGAAGGCACTGGATATAGGCAAAAGACAAGATTTTCAAAGTTTTATAACTTGCCAGAACTGATGTCTATGTTTAAAGAAGTAGCAGATATAAAGACCTCAGATATGTTAAATTTGCCAGTACCAGAAGCAAATTTTGAAGTTATTAAAACAAAACCTACTGAGGAACAAAAAGAAATATTAGAAGCCATTTCAGAAAGAGCTGATGCGGTTAGAAATAATCAAGTCGAGCCAACAGAAGATAATATGCTAAAGATTACAAATGATGGTAAAAAACTTGCCCTTGACCAAAGATTAATAAATCCACTATTTCCCGATGATCCTAATTCAAAAGTTAATGTATGTGTAAAAAATATCTTTTCGATCTGGGATAAGACAAAAGAAAATTCATCGACCCAATTAGTATTTTCAGATATGTCTACACCAAAAGGGGATGGAGAATTTAATATCTATGATGATATTAGAAATAAGCTAGTGAATATGGGAATACCTAAAGAAGAAATAGCCTTTATCCACGAAGCAGATACAGACAAACAAAAAGATGAATTATTCTCAAAGGTAAGAAGAGGAGAAGTAAGAGTATTATTAGGTTCTACTCAAAAAATGGGAGCAGGTACAAATGTACAAAACAAATTAATAGCCTTACACGATTTAGATGTCCCTTGGAGACCGTCTGACCTAGAGCAAAGAAGTGGTAGAATTGTTCGTCAAGGTAATGAAAATGATAAGGTAAATATCTTTAGGTATGTAACTGAGAATACCTTCGATTCGTATTTGTGGCAGACAATAGAGAATAAGCAAAAATTTATTTCTCAAATTATGACTTCAAAAACTCCAGTAAGAGTTGCTGAAGATGTTGATGAAGCAAGTTTATCTTATTCAGAAATTAAGGCTTTAGCTACTGGTAATCCTCTAATTAAAGAAAAGATGGATTTAGATAACGAAGTTACAAAACTAAAAATGCTTGAAGCAAACTACAAGTCTAATAAATATAAGCTTGAAGATAAGGTAAATAAAATTTATCCTCAAAGTATTTTAAAAACTGAAATGGAAATAAAAGCAGTTAAAGAGGATATTGCAAGTGTTGAAAAATTAGGAGAAGGAGATAACAAATTTACTTCAATAAGTCTTGGTACAAATAAAATTTTAGATAAAAAAGAAGCTGGAGAGAAGCTATTAGAAGAAATAAAAAAGGTAAAGATAAATGATAGCAAGGTCATTGGTAAATATAGAAATTTAGACTTACAAGTTTCATATAACTTCATGACTAATACTCACACCTTTAAGCTATTAGGAAAAGCAGAATACTTTGGAGAGTTTTCAAACTCTACTGATGGTAATATAACAAGACTTGATAATGCCATTGAAAAAATGCCTTCAAGGCTTGAAAGATTAAATCAAAATCTTGAAAACTATAAAGAATCTTTAGAAAATGCCAAAGTAGAATTAACTAAACCATTTGAAAAAGCAGATGAGTTAAGGGATAAGACGCTAAGGCTAGCTGAGATTAATAAACTTTTAGATATGGGAGAAGTAGAAGAACTAGAAAACCAATCACCACTATTAGAAGATTTAAAGAGAGCGATAGTAGATTATTCTAACTATGAGTTTTCAGAATCTAATAGTTATGAAGACTTTGACAAACTATACCCTGATTTAAACCATATAGGACTTGCCTATACAGAAACACCTGATGGTAAGCATTCGATTCAATATGAGGTAAATTTGGAAGAAAAAACATGGACTCAGTATGTAGATAATGTAGCTATTAGAACAGAATCTTTTGTAGAAGAAGATATATCTAATTCACAAGCTATTAAAGATATGACTGAAGCCATAAAGATGTCTAGCTTTGATGATATGGTATCAGTAGATGAAGAAGATTTGAAACAAGCTTTAGGCTTGGAAATAGATGATGATGGAAACTTCTATGATCCACTAGCAAAAGATCTTGATAATGACGGAATACCAGATAGGTATGACAATGATTTTAAAGATAGTGATTACTTTGAATCAACTTATGATGTAGAGGATAATCTTCAGGCAAGGGAAGAGAAACCATCAATATTGGGACAAATATCAAAATTCAAATCAGAAGAAGAAAAAGATAAAAATCAAGAAAAAAGTAAAAAGGAACAAGAAAGATAGAGGAGGGCGTAAGGCTCTCCTTCTTTAGTACAAGGAGGAAATTATGGAATACAAAGATATTAGAGAAAACTTAGAAGAAATGATGAATGATAATTACAAGGATTTTATAAAAGCACTTGTGAGCATAGAAAAAGGCATTAATGATGAAAATGCACTTGAAGAAGTCTATGTTTTATATATGAACAATGACACAACAGGTCTGTTAAATGATGACTTTGACTATATGATTGATGATATGAAAGAACAAGGTAAGATTGTTGAAAATTCCAACGAACTTGAAGAAAAAGACGACCTCATAAATCTCGTGGGTAATATATCAGGTCAAGTAGAAAATCTTGAAAGAGAAAATGCTAATGGAGAAAAGTTTAAAGTAAGTAATTTTTCAATTGTTTCAAAAGATGACGATGGAAATAAAGTTTATACAAATTGTTCAGCCTATGGAGATAAGACAAAAGATTTAGAGAACTTAAAACAAGGAGATTTTGTTAAAATATTCGGACAAGTAAAAACAAGTATTGATAACAACGGGAAAGAACATAAAAATGTTCGTATTTTATCTTCTAAGCTCTTAAAAGCAAAAAAACAAGTAAAGAGTCAAGACAAGGATAAAAAGTCCATATTAGGGCAAATAAAAAGCTTTAAGATAGATGACAAAGCTAAGTCAAATAAGAAAGATTATAGCAAAGGTGCAGAGAGGTAAATATCGGCAGTCTTCGGACTGCCTTTATTTTTTTGCTCAGTTTTCAAATCAAATTTATTCAGACTATATATACACTTGAATTCATATAAAAACATGGCTTGTAAAAAAATTATTCACAGTAATCGCATTTTAACTTGTGATGTTTGCAAGCTAAACTACGGACTTCACTTGGAAGTTTTCCCTTGTACCTTTTGTAATAAATGGAAAATTTGCTATGAGATGTGTATCCAACAGATTCTGATATCTCTTTTATAGGAAGTTCGGTATTTAAGAGAAGAGTTTCAGCTACATTCATTCTTTTTCTTTGGGTGTATTCTGTAATGCTTTGACCATATTTTTCTTTGAACAAATTTTTTAATTTTGTTCCGCTCATTCTTGAGATTTTTTCAAGGGTTTCTTGATTTACATTCATGGCGAAATGATCATCTAAGAATCTTGCTACATCTTCAAGTGCTTTATTATCATCAGACTCAATTTTATATTTCTTCCTATTTAAGTAGGTATCTATTACTATACTTATCCATTCATTTGCTTTGGCTTTAAAGAAAAAATCAGCGGCAGGAGCGTCCATCTTACAATTTAATATTTCCATTGCCACTTTTTCTAAGGCCTTTGTAAGAATAATTTGATTACTTTGAAGTAAAGAGCCATAAAATGATTCTGGATCAATATTAATAGATGATAGGTGGTTTTCCAAAAGTTCTCTTTTAAAGCCTATAGAAACAGAAAGATAATATGAATTATCGTGCAATAAAAATAGAAAGTCATCTCTTATATTATCAAAATCAAGAGTACGTAAAGAGTTTGCGGTCAGAGTTTGATAAGGACTAAATTTTTCTCCGTTTGCACTGACTATGTAGCTTGTGTAAATTGATACATAATCTGCCATACTATATGTGCTATTTTGAATTATTTCTTCTCTGATATAAAAGTCATGTATATCGATAATGAAGCCGTCTCCTTGATAAAACCAATATAGACCTTCTGCATAAGTTGATTCCTCTTTATTCCAACAAAAAGTGTGCCCTGCACTTGAATACTTCTTATTGTTTTTACATTCTTCTACCTTCATATAATCTTTTACAAAATCGTAATATGTCATAATACACTATCCCTTTTAGACAATATTCCAATTAGCCTTATTAATTAAAAACTATTGTATTAGTAATTATAACCGATGTATAATAAAAAGGCAATGATATTTATTATCAACCAAGCAAATTTATATCTAAAAGGAATATCAAAGAAAGGAGATAATATTATGAAGATTTACAAAAAACTATTTGCTTATATGGGAGATAAAAAATATCTTGGGATCTTAGCTATAGTTTTTTCTACTATATCTGCTGCACTTATAGTATATGGATATTATTTAATTTACAAAAATTTAATAGAAAAAACAAAAATGGCAGAAGAATTTATTTATTAGGAGGAATAAAATGGACAATAAAAAATTAAGAGGAAAAGATGTTATTACAATAGGTATATTTACTGCAATATATTTTGCAATCAATTTTGGGTTTATGCTTTTAGGAGGTCTTCATCCATTAATGTGGGTGCTTATGCCTGGTTTTATAGCCTTAGTTGGTTCTATACCATATATGATTATGGTTCAAAAAGTTAAAAAAACAGGAGCAGTCATAATAATGGGGGTCATTGTTGCTATAATATACTATTTAACTGGTCAGTTTAGTTTAATAATAATTGCATCATTAGCAATTGCCAGCGTATTAGCAGAGGTGATAAGATACCTATCAAAGTATGATAGTTATAAAGGGAATTCACTTTCATATGCTTTTTTTTCACTAGGTATGATAGGTTCTCCAGCACAAGTATGGATTTTAAAAGATGAATTCATATCAAAAATGCTTGAAAATGGAATGCCAGTAGATTATGTTAATACATTAAAAAGTTTTATTAATACACCAATGTTAATTGTGTTAATTGTAACACCATTTGTTTTTGGATTATTATCTTGTGGGATTTTAAAATCATTTCTATACAAAAATTTTGAGGCGAGAAATTAAAATGTTCAAGCGATTAAAATTAGATCCTAGAACCTCAATAATATTGCTTTTATTGGTAAATATATTTTTCTTTAAAAGTAGATCGGTGGCAAGTGAATTAATTTTAATGAGCTATTTGTTGATTATTTTGACAGTTTGTGGAAATTTTAAATCGGGATTAAAAGTATATTTAACTTTTATTACTTTTTTAATAATAAATTACTTTGTTTTTCCTCATTCACCTAAATGGATCGTAACGACATTTATTGTTCCTGTTTCTTATGCAAGGAAAATTTTTCCTTGCATAATGGCAGGAACATTGTTATACAAAACGGTGACTGTAAGAGGAATTGCAGGAGTTTTTAGGAAATTTAAATTATCAGAAAATTTTATTTTAGCATTTATGATAACTTATAGATATTTTCCCACATTAAGACAAGATATACATTGTGTTAGAGAATCAATGAAGATTAGGGGGATTAGTATGATTAAAAACATGGATATATTTGTTGTACCTATAATAAATTCTGCAATTGATATGTCTGAAGAGTTATCTAAGGCAGCTGTAACACGAGGAGTCGAGAATCCAGGTAGAAAAACAACAATAATTGATTTTAAATTCACTGTTTATGATGTATTAGTGATTTTATTTGCTATTTTAATTATGGTTATATTTTAGGTGAGTTGGAATGGGTTATGTTAATATAAATGATGTATCTTGTACATCTAAAACAGGATATAAAATATTAAAAGATATCAACTTAAATGTTGAAAAAGGCGAATGTATACTACTTATGGGACTAAGTGGTTCAGGCAAAACGTCATTGACTAAATTAATAAATGGAATTATACCACATTTTGAAGAAGAAACTGACTTTGTTGGAGAAGTTTTAATAGAGGGAGAATCTACTAGAAATATATCACAATATAAAATTTCAGAAAAAGTTGGTTCGATATTTCAAAATCCAAAATC
>OGSL01000033.1_pt1 | contig 123400 bp, 106 predicted proteins | sample 1573881 | NCBI WGS metagenome assembly OGSL01 (sample SAMN03295838, study PRJEB24534) | human gut metagenome | isolation source: fecal sample 6 from infant 5 | host: Homo sapiens | place: USA: Pittsburgh, PA | collected 2014-07 | reverse complement strand
GTGCTTCGCACTGCGTTCGCCTCCCGCCCCGCTGCCTGCGGTCGGTTTGACTCGAGTTACTCGCCCCATCCCTGGGGCTCGCCCTTCGGGCCAACGCGTTGCGTTGTTCAAAATCGTTCCGGACGATTTTGTCCTGTCTCGACAAACCTCAGTCCGCCATCCCTGGCGGCCTGCCCTTGTCATCGGGTCTTCGTCTCACCGATTTCAGCGGGGACTCAACCCCCTCGCTGCACGCTCTGCGCCAAGGGGGCACAAAGATGTCGCTGTGGTTGTCATGTGGGAAAACGAGCCAGCCGTGGCTAAAGAGGTTGAAGACGTTCAGGCCGCACGAAATAGTCCCCTCTCACTGTGGGCTGAGGAATCCCCACAAAAATGCGAGCACGAACGGTCCCCTCTCCTCTTTGGGGAGAGGGGGAAAACCAGTCGTAGCCCCGGTTAGCGAAGCGCCACCGGGGGGGAAGTTATTTCCGTAACCGGCGATCCTTTAACTTTTCCCAGATCGCCATCAGCCTATCGTTATCACTTTTGCTAAAACCTAACGCCGCGAGGATCTTCTCGCCCTGGCTGCGGATCACAGCGGCGATCTCACCGGCTTTCACCTGCTGGTTGATACCCGCCAGATCGTGTTCCATCCCCTCGATAACCGGGATATACAGTTGTTCAATCTCCGACGGCACCAGCTCCAGCACGCCGCCACCGTAATAGCGCCCTTCCAGTTCAGCGGTAATGGCCGTCAGCGGATTTAAAAAACTGCACACCAGATTTTCACTGCTGGTAAAGGTCGAACGCACACGATAGGCGGTATCGGTGGTGTAGGCTTCCGCCTGATTGAGGATTAAACGCGGCGCTTCATGGCAGCGTTTCAGCATGCCGATACTGGTGCTGTAAACCGAAGGGACCTTGTACCACGGCTTGCGAATGCGGCATTTATAGCGCGTGTGCAACTCCTGCGACTGGCCGAAAAGGATGTACTCCTTCACTTTTAACGGCAGAGCCTCGAATTCGTCGGCGATATACAGAAAATTAGTCGGCAAGCCGTCACGCTGGTTTTCCGCATGTTGGTTTGCATCGTACAAAATCCCCGGACAATGCTGGCTGCGGCCAAACATCGGATGGGCATAATCGGCCAGTTGATACTGCTCAACGGTCTGATTATCCACGAGGAAAAATTCATTCGCCCCGGTGACGATCCCCACGTCCACGGTGGCAATATCATTAAACTGATGCACCGACGCATGATTGATAAGCGACTGAATCAACGCCAGCTCATCGCGCTCCAGCACCGCTTTGGTCCATTTCCCGGCGACGGTTTCCCCGTTGATTCCCGGCGTACGCGCAAAGAGCGCGTTGGGATCTTCGGCAAGGAAATCAAAGCCGTTAACGCTGACGATCCCCACACCTTCGGTTTCCTGCTGTGGATCGGTTTTCTTCTCAGCCAGGATGATCACCGCCCCCTGCAGGGTGTCTTCAAACCAGATCTCTTTCGGATCGATAATCACGATCTTCGAGCACACCTGCCCCGCATAACTGCGCAGCGACTGCGCATGCATCACGTGAATGATTTCCGATGGGATCACCATGCCAAGCCGCCCGCCCTCTTTAAGCAGCGCCAGCGAAGAGAGCAAAAACGGGACCCAGGCATTGGTATGTTTGGTGAATTTCTGTTTGAGCTGTTTAAACACCAGCTCCGCCTGCACCTGAAATTCATTTTCGAGGAACTGGTAGCGGATAAACGGCGGGTTGCCTACCACGCCATCATAAAGCGTATGGTTTTCAGCGAGTTGCTTATTGGCCCACACCAGGTAGTCGCCTTCGGTCACCGTCGCGTTGGAAAACCCCAGGGTCTCGCAGCGCTGCACGGCTTTTTGCGCCTCGATATCAAAAAGCTCAAAGCATTCCAGGTTGACCGCTTTATCGCCATTGTTGTTATGAATAGCCTGAATAAATGCACCATCACCGCAACTCGGTTCCAGCACGCTGGCCGGATGTGTGCTCAACACCCAGCGGGTCACGTAATCGGCTAAGTTTTGCGGCGTATAGTAACCACCCCGGAGTTTCTGGCTGGTCTGGTCTGCTTTGAATTTCATTCGTTACCTTTGAAAAGCCCGCGCGGTCAGTGCGCCGTTTCTGCGCGACATAGGGTACAGCCTTTGCTGCGATTCTCAAAGGATGAGGAAAACGGTAGCAAGCCCCTTAAATCCACAGGGTTATTGCGATTAAAAAAGTGAACGCAAAATGTGTCTGCCATCATATTTCACAGTGAATAGTTCTCTCAATAAACTATTTGTGAGTTTAATCGCGGATATTTTTTCATATTTATCTATTTTTAGTACTCCCGTAACGTCAGAGGACGCTGTAATGAAATACCGATTGAGTTACCGCCTCATTGCTCAGGGCGGTCTGAACGCCTGGTACAATCTCGATCCGCGCATTACCAACGACTTCCCTCGTTAATTCTCCGCTGCCCATTATTCATTAAAAAAATCAAACTCAACACGACGTTGAGCGATATTTTTATGCGCGCTTTATACCGCCGGAAATATCGTGACGTCGCAAGGCACGCTATTGGAGAAATATTATGAAACGCATCCCAGAACCTTTCCGCATTAAAATGGTTGAGAATATCCGCATGACCACTTACGCCGACCGCGTCAAAGCGCTGGCCGAAGCCGGATATAACCCTTTCCTGCTTAATAGCGAGGATGTGTATATTGACCTGCTGACTGACTCTGGCACAGGGGCCATGAGTGATCGCCAGTGGGCAGGGCTGATGATGGGCGACGAAGCCTATGCAGGCTCACGTAACTACCAGAATTTATGCGCAAAAGTAAAAGAGATCATCGGCTATCCGTTCACCATCCCAACCCACCAGGGGCGCGGTGCTGAACAGATCCTCTTCCCGTCGCTGATCGCGCGCTGCAAATCGAAAAAACCGGTCTTTATTTCCAACTTCCACTTCGATACCACCGCCGCACATGTGGAACTGAACGGTGCGAAAGCCATCAACGTAGTGACGCCGAAAGCGTTCGATACCACCTCCTGGTACGACTGGAAAGGCAACTTCGATATCGCTCAACTGAAAGCGACCATCGCCGAGCAGGGTGCGGAAAACGTGGCGGCGATCGTCACCACCGTGACCTGTAACAGCTCCGGCGGCCAGCCGATTTCACTGGCCAATATGCGTGAAGTCTACCAAATCGCGAAAAGTCATAAGATCCCGGTGGTCATTGACTCCGCGCGCTTCTGCGAAAACGCCTGGTTTATTAAGCAGCGCGAAGAGGGCTGCGCGGATAAATCGATTAAAGAGATCATCCGCGAGATGTATACCTATGGCGACATGCTGACCATGTCCGCGAAAAAGGATCCGCTGGTGAATATCGGGGGCATGTGCTGCTTCCGCGAAGACGAAGATCTGTTTAACGAAGTACGCATCCGCTGCGTGCCGATGGAAGGCTTCGTCACTTACGGCGGCCTGGCCGGACGCGATATGGAAGCGATGGCTATCGGCCTGGAAGAAGGCACCAACGAAGATTACCTCACCTACCGTATTGCACAGGTGGAGTATCTGGGCGAGCGTCTGCGCGAAGGCGGTATTCCGATCCAGTACCCGACCGGCGGCCACGCGGTGTTTGTCGATGCCAAACTGCTGCTGCCGCATATCCCGGCGGAACAGTTCCCGGCACATGCACTGAATAACGAGCTGTATCTGGAAGCGGGTATTCGTAGCGTGGAAATTGGCTCGCTGCTGCTAGGGCGCGACCCGGCCACCGGCCTGCAAAAACCGTCGCCGATGGAGCTGCTGCGCCTGACTATTCCGCGCCGCGTCTACACTAACGACCATATGGACTACATCGCTGATTCGCTGATTGCCGTGAAAAAACGCGCATCGTCCATCAAAGGCCTGACCTTCACCTATGAACCGCCGGTATTGCGCCACTTCGTGGCCCGTTTAAAACCGGTGGAATAAAACTCACCCGGACGCGCCTGCAACGGGCGCGTCTTTCCGATGTTACGCCTGAATAGCTCTACCCCAAATAATTCGAGTTGCAGAAAGTTAGCAAGAGCGTAAACCTCCAGGAGCTTACTGAAGGGGGAGTGCACGCCAACGCATATGCAACGTGAAAGATGACGGGTATATACGTCGCCCACTCGGGCGATGCGGAATATGACGTCTATGGAAACGTACTATGGCTACTCTATCAGTAACAAATAAAGCGCCATCGCTCGTTGGTGGCGCAATGATTATTGGTGGCACCATTATTGGCGCGGGCATGTTTTCTTTACCGGTTGTCATGTCTGGCTCATGGTTTTTTTGGTCACTGCTCGCATTAGTTTTCACCTGGTTTTGTATGTTGCATTCAGGATTAATGATCCTTGAAGCTAACCTGAATTATCATATTGGCGCCAGCTTCGACACTATTACCAAAGACCTTCTCGGTAATCGCTGGAATATTATTAACGGCCTTACCGTCGCGTTTGTTTTATATATTCTGACGTACGCTTATATTTCCGCCAGCGGCTCCGTTATTCACCATACCTTTTCACAAATGAATATCGACTTCCCGGCACGGCTGGGCGGGTTGTTATTCGCGCTGGTCGTGGCCTTTATTGTCTGGCTGAGCACACGGGCCGTCAGCCGCATGACCACCATTGTGCTGGGCGCCAAGATCCTCACCTTCTTTATGAGCTTTGGTGGGTTAATCTGGCACGTGCAGCCAGCGGTACTGTTTAACACCGCCGAAGTGAACCCCAGCTACCTCCCCTATCTCGTGATGACTCTGCCGTTCTGCCTGGCCTCGTTTGGGTATCACGGCAATGTGCCCAGCCTGATGAAATACTACGGCAAAGACCCGCTGACTATCCGCCGCTGCCTGCTGCTCGGTACGCTGATGGCGCTGGTTCTCTACGTTTTCTGGCTGGTCGGTACGATGGGTAATATTCAGCGCCCGGCATTTATTGATATCGCCGGGAAAGGCGGCAACATCGATGTGCTGGTACAGGCGCTGAGCGGTGTGCTGAACAGCCGCGGGCTGGATTTGCTGCTGACGGTCTTCTCAAACTTTGCCGTCGCCAGTTCGTTCCTCGGCGTGACGCTGGGGCTGTTCGATTATCTGGCGGATCTGTTTAAGTTTGACGACAGCCCGCAGGGGCGTTTTAAGACCGCGCTGGTCACATTCCTGCCGCCAATTATTGGGGGCGTGCTGTGGCCGAACGGGTTTATTTATGCGATTGGCTTTGCCGGATTAGCCGCGACTGTCTGGGCGGCGATTGTGCCAGCGCTGCTGGCCAGCGCATCGCGTAAACGCTTCGGCAGCCCGCATTATCGTGTGTGGGGCGGTAAAGCGATGATTATATTAATTCTCTGTTTCGGCGCGGGTAACGCTATTATTCACGTGCTTTCCAGCTTTCATCTGTTACCGGTGTACCGCTAGTTTGCCCTCACCCTGCCCCTCTCCCACCGGGAGAGGGGATCAGGACCGTGGCCCGGATATGAGACCGCATCCGGGATGGCGATTATTCGTCGAAATACCAGTAGCCCTGGTTTACCAGCCCGGTCAGCTCGGCAATAAAGGTTGGGTTATTCAACGCCTCCCCCAGCTCCTCTTTACCGATCAACAAATGGCGGCACAGCGCTTCTGCGGCTTTCGGCGCAACGGTATCGAAACGCTCGCTATTCACGAAGAAACAGTCGCTAACCTGGAACACGCGCAGCCCGCCCAGACGCGTCAGCACCTGGCCTTCCTGCAACGCTTCCAGCACTTCCTGCGGCTCATACGGCGGTTCGGCCGGGGCGATATCCAGTTCATGGCGCGGCGTAGTGATAAAACGGCCAAACCACTGCTTGAAATCCTCCGGCTGATTGATCATCTCGATCATCATGCCGCGCAGACGCTCCAACTCGTACTCTTCAACCCGACCCGGATTTTCACGGCAGGTTAAATCCGGATCGGTGTAGTGATCGCCGCCCAGATCTTTATCAACCGCATAATCAGCAAAGCTGCTGATCAGATCGCGGCCATTCGGCCCACGAAAACCGATGGAATAGTTAAACGCGGTCTCGTGGGTAATACCGTCGTGCGGGAATCCCGGCGGAATATAGAGAATATCGCCCGGCGCCAGGTCTTCATCAATAATCGGCTCAAACGGCTCAACGTGGAGCAATGCCGGATGCGGACAGAACTCTTTCAGGGGCAATTTATCCCCTACACGCCAGCGGCGGCTACCCATCCCCTGGATAATGAAAACATCGTACCAGTCGATATGCGGGCCAACGCCGCCGCCCGGTACGGAAAAAGAGATCATCAGATCGTCAAAGCGCCACTCCGGGATCGCACGGAACGGTTTAACCAGCTCGGCAGACGGCGCGTGCCAGTGGTTTACCGCCTGCGCCAGCAGCGACCAACCGGTTTCCCCCAGGCCATCGAAATGTTCGAACGGGCCGTTACTGGCCTGCCATTCACCGTTGAAATGGCTGACGAGGCGGCTGTCGACTTCCACTTCCATCGCCAGGCCTGCCAGCTCATCTGGGGTGATCGGATCAACAAAGTTCGCAAACGCGTTTTTCAATACAACCGGCTTTTTCTGCCAGTATTTCTCTAAAAATTCAGGCCAGTTAAGGTTTAGTTGGTAAGCCATGGGGTCACACCTGTGGAATGATAAGCGGCCGTGATTATGTGAGGGATCGGCGGGATTTACTTTGTCGGTGGTCAAGGGTTAGACGTAAGCAGGATCACGCTAGCACAACTGAAAATCCACTTTTTATTTATGGTTATATGATCGTGCGGCACTTCTGCCCTGGTGAAAACATGTACATTTATTGTTCATCTCATCAAACAAGGAGTGTCCTATGTCCCAACATGAAGCGTGCTGCCATTCCTGCGGAATGCCGCTTTCCGCCCCCGACGCCCAGGGGCCGAGCGACAAATACTGCAAGTATTGCACCGACAGCGAAGGCAATCTTAAATCCTGGGAGGAGGCGGTAGCCGGACTTGCAGGCTATCTTGATTCATGGCAACACGTCGGGCCGGAAGAGTCACGCAAGCGCGCGGTGCGCTATCTGACGGCCATGCCGGCTTGGGCAGACAAAGCGCAGGGGCCGGTATAACACGCAAAAGACAAAGGAGAAGCGTCATGCACGAGGAGTTTCAATGGGTTAACGAACCTGCCCAATGGCAATGTGAAGAGGGTGTTCTGTCGGTTGTCACCGATGATCACACCGATTTCTGGCACAAAACCTGGTACGGTTTCGAACGCTTCTCCGGTCATCTGTTCGCCAAAGAGGTCGCTGAGGATTTTACCTTTCAGGTCAAAATCTGTGCGGAATTCACTACCCTTTATGACCAGGCGGGCATTATGTTGATGACTGATAACCGCCACTGGCTGAAGGCGGGGATTGAATTCAACGATGGCGCCCCCGCTATCGGTAGCGTGCTGACACTGGACTATTCCGACTGGGCGACAGGGATTTTTCCGGGCAACCCGCGCGAATTCTGGCTGCGTCTGACGCGTAAAGATGACGCCCTGCGTCTGCAATATTCGACGGATGGTCTGAGCTGGCCGTTGCTGCGTTTGTGCCCTTTTCCCGCCGGAAAGGTGAAGGTCGGGGTAATGTGCTGCACGCCGGAGCGGCAAGGATTAGCGGTGAAATTCAGCGACATGACGTTAACACCGCCGCTCAATAAGCCCTTGCACGATCTCAGTTGATAATCACGGCATCTGGTTTTCAAAGAAATGTGACAGGCAGAGAGGAGAAGTGGCAACAGACCGCAAGAATCCCCTTAAGCCAGAAAACGCAACGGGCCGCCAGGCCCGTTGTGGATATCGCTATTGCAGTTCCTTCACTCTGGCGCGCTGCGCCTGTTTGCAATAATGGTCGTAATGTTCCTGGAACCACTGTTTCTGCTCTTCGGTCATATTGCCGGTAACGGCATCAATATCAACTGGCTGGCCCATCGCATACATACGGGCAAAACTGCGTGCCAAAAAATCAAAATTCTTCACTGCGTTCAGGTCTTGTCTTTTCATTCGCATACTCCTTCAGTCCGCCGACGTGCTGTGTAAGGCCATATGCATCTCTGTCTTAAGTATTGTCTTATAAATGAACATTTCATAAGCATTGCGTGCCTTCACAACGACCCGATTGTCCATAACATCGCCTTGCGCACAGAGTGAAAAAAAGCGTGCCACTGAGTACCCACACAGATCACACTCCTTAAGCAAAATAATTCCCTTATAGATGTTGCGTGTTAACATTGACTGGATAAATATTTCTTAGCGAATACCGAGGCTTCGATGCTGGAGAATGCAACCATCTGATAATCAGCTTTCCGACCCGTGCGGCCGGGCTGGTTATCACTGCGCTAAACACTCGCGCTAACACCCCAGGGTGTTGGCAGGTTTTGCACAAGATGATTACAGGCATTTTCAGCATGAATATTTCCCGTCAGGAACAACGTACCCTGCACGTCCTTGCCAAAGGCGGACGTATCGTTCATACCCGCGACACCTCCGGGCGCGTCATCGCCGTTGAGTGCTATACCCGTGAAGGGCTATTGCTCAGCGATTGCACGCTCGCCGTCTTCAGGAAACTGAGAAGCAAAAAACTCATCCACTCGGTAAATGGTCAGCCCTATCGCATTAACCGTACCGGTCTGAGCAATGTCCGCGCACAGTTGGACAACCAATAATTGGTGTTAAGCAATCCCCACCCGCAGGTGGGGATTACCTGGCAAGTCGGCGACCAGGTTAAAACCCTGAGCTATCGCCGTGCGCTGATAGTGCCCACCCGCCCACTGGCAGCAAGGGAGGAACAGCACACTGTAGCCGTTTTGATAACACTAGCCCCCGCCATTGCTTTTCCCCGGTGAAAATAGTACGGTCACACGCAGAGAATTCCTCGTGAATGGTAAAAATTATGCCGATAATTCAGTCTGTTGAACGTGCTTTGCAGATCCTCGACCTGTTTAACGATCAGGCGACGGAACTCAAAATCACCGAGATAAGCAAACAGATGGGATTAAGCAAAAGCACCCTTCACTCGCTGCTCAAAACGCTTCAACTTCATGGCTATATCGATCAGAACCCGGATAACGACAAATATTGTCTGGGGATGAAACTGGTGGAGCGCGGCCACTTTGTCGTGGGCACCATGGACATTCGCCAGAAGGCGAAAAGCTGGCTGTCCGCCCTTTCTCAGGAGACGGGGCAGACGACCCACCTGGGGATTCTGGACGGCAACGAAGGCGTCTACATAGAAAAAATCGAAGGTAAGCAGGCGGCCATCGCCTATTCACGCATTGGCCGCCGCCTGCCGGTACACGCCACGGCCATTGGCAAGGTGCTGCTGGCCTGGCTGGGGGACGAGGAACTTAATGCCATACTGGACGGGTATGCGTTCACGCGCTTTACGCCAGCCACCCTGACCGATCGCGACGCGCTGCTGGCCGCGCTGGCACAAACCCGCCACAACCATTACGCACTCGATAACGAAGAGAACGAGCCGGGCGTGCGCTGCATCGCGGTGCCTGTATGGAACCACGAATCGCGGGTTATCGCCGCGCTCAGCCTCTCCACCCTCACCTCGCGGGTTAACGACGACCAACTTGCCGCCTGCCGCCAGAAGCTGATGGAGGCCGGGCTGGGGCTGTCAAAAACGCTGGGCTACCGCGAACGCTAGCCCACCGTCCTGCTACGCCTCGGGCTGATAGGTAAACGAGGCGAAATCAGCATGGCAACCGTCGCCGCTGATATCCTCGCAGTGCAGGCCAACAAACGCCCCGGTAAAGAAGCCCCGGCCGCCAATATAGTCATCCGACAGCTTCCACGCCTCAAAGGTGAGCGGAATCGTCTGCCAGTTTTCCCCATCAAATGAGTAGCTGTAATGGTACTCAAGCTGATCGACATCCACCCGCAGCCAGACGTACTCCGCGCTCTGGGGCACTTCAATCGGGTTATCGTACAGGTGCCAGTGGGCCACGTTATGGTCGAGCCGGATAATTTTCAGCGTCCACCCGCGCCCCTCTTCATAGTCCATAAAACAGTACGACCAGTTTTTGCTGTTGTAATAGCAGGTCAGCCCGGCACTCTGCTGGAAGTGGCGCGGCGAAAAGGCCATCTGCGTTTCGGCGCGAAAACGGAAATGCTGCCAGCGGCGGGCCACCGTTGACTGGGTAAAGGTGGAGTTGAGCGAGTCATTGCCGTAGAGGCGCAAAAAGCCGGGACGGGCAGTAAGCGAACCTAACTGCTCATCAAACGGAATACGCAGCGTTTGCAATTCCGGGTCGAGCCGTTCGCTATCGAAGTCTGTGCGCCATGCGCCTGTGCCTGCGCCAGGCTGCTCCGTCATCCGGGGCCCCGGCACCGTCAGCGCCGCATGTTTGCCCCCCTCAACGTAAGGCCAGCCATCACGCCATTCGATGCGGGTTATCCCCGTCTCGCGCCCGAGCGGGCAGTATCCGCGCCCGCCAGCCGCCAGCCGTGGAATGCCCGGCAGATGCAGAGGCCGGCTGGTCAGGTAGGCCATATACCATTCGCCGGTATGGGTCTCCAGCAGCGAGCCGTGGCCACTTTTTTGCAGCGGATTTTCCGGCAGGTGCCAGCTCGTCATCATCGTCACATCCGGGTGCAGCTCATAAGGCCCGGTAATGTCCTTCGCCCGCAGCAGCACCACCGCATGTTCGTAGCTGGTGCCCCCTTCCGCCACCATCAGATAGTAGTCGCCATCGCGGCGATAAATATGCGCCCCTTCGGTATAACCCAGCGGCGTACCGGTGAAGAGCGTGGATCGCTGCGGCGAGAGGGTGTGTGTGTCGGCAAAAAATTCCTGCATCACAATGGTGTTATGGGGGTTGCTGTGATGGCGCGGCCCCCACGGGCGATAGATGTAATATTTGCGCCCATCCGTATCGTGGAACAGCGACGGGTCGAACCCACCGTTGCCCATGGGAATAGGGTCGCTCCACGGCCCCTCCACCGAGGGGGCGGTCACCAGGAAGTTGCGGCCATTTTTCCACGGCGAATCGACAATTTTCACATCGGTGTAGAGCAGCCAGAACTTGCCGTCGGCGTAGCTCAGGCAGGGTGCCCAGATGCCGCCGGAGTCCGGGTTGCCTTTCATATCCAGCAGCGCCACGCTGTCGAGCGGCGTACCCACCAGCGACCAGTTTTTCAGGTCGCGAGAGTGGTAAATACGTACGCCGGGGAACCACTCAAACGTGGAGGTGGCGATGTAGTAATCCTCCCCCACGCGGCACAGTGACGGGTCCGGGTTGAAGCCGGTCAGGATCGGGTTTTCAATCTGGTACATGGTTCTCTCCTCAGTTCACCGCCGCCGCGGCATCGGCAGGCTGCGTTGCAGGGTGCGCAGCGCGTTGACGTTGCAGTTGCTGGCTGATCTCTTCCACCCGTTTACTGCTCAGTTTGTAGAACGACAGCAGCGTAAACATGCCGACGTAGAGCACCACCGGAACAATGCAGAAGAGGATTTTAATGGTGGTCAGGACGTTATCCGGCTGTACGGCGTTGCTTGCCGAGTAGCTGGAGAACGCGAGGATCCAGCCCACCAGCGCGCCGCCAATCGCCAGGCCGATTTTCAGGCTGAACAGGTAGGTGGAGAAGACCAGACCGTCGAGACGGCGCCCGCTGCGGCTCTCTTCATAATCGACCACATCGGAGGCCATCAGCCATTGCAGCGGCGTGGTGGTGTTAAAGACAAACAGGAACAGAATATTGAGCGCGAAAATCAGCGCGATATTGTCTGAGGGAATAAAGAAAATGCTCAGACTGATCAGGGAATAAATGCCAATGATCCACTTGAATGAGGTCACGCGGTCGAAGCGCCCGAGCAGGCGAGATGAGCACAGGGAGCCGAACATGGTCGCCAGGCTACCGTACAGCAGGAACTGCGTTGCCAGCTCCGGGTGGTCCATTACATATTTCACAAAATAGAGCGTCGCGCCACCGCGCACCACGTTGGAGCCGGTCGCCATCATTTTAAAGGCGCACATAATTCGCCACTGACTATTACCCATTAAGAGTTTCAGGTCTTTCTTAACGGAAGCGCCCGGCTGAACGTCGAAGGTATAACGTTCTTTGGTGGTAAAGAAGCAGACAAACAACAAGATAACACCGCAAATACCCAGCACGCACATCGCGCCAAAATAGCCCACCTGCTCATTGCCTTTGCCGATAATATTTACCAGCGGCAGGGCAATACCGCTGATAGCTAATGAACCGGCGGCGGCGAGGAAAAAGCGCCAGGATTGTAACGCGTGGCGCTCTTTAGGATCAGAGGTAATAACGCCAGGCATGGCGCAATAGGGAACGTTAACGAAGGTATATACCAGCGTCAGTAAAATATAGGTAATCGAGGCGTAGATAATTTTCCCCTGTGCGGAGAAATCCGGCGTATAGAACGTTAATACGCAGACGATACCAAACGGGATCGCGCCCCACAGCAGATACGGGCGGAACTGGCCGTAGCGGGTACGTGTACGGTCAACCACCAGCCCCATCAGCGGGTCGGTTACCGCATCCAGCACGCGCGAAATTAAAAACAGCGTGCCCATGACGCCCGCAGACAGGCCAAAGACGTCGGTATAAAAGTACGCCAGCAAAAACATGGTGGCCTGCCAGACAAAACCGCAAGCGGTATCCCCCAGCCCGTAGCCGATTTTATCTTTCATCGTTAATTGCATGTCTACCTCCAGTCATATGAGAGGGATGGATTGCGAACGGCCGGGACCTACAAAATAAAATGCGTGCAGTGCATTTTGCGAGGAATACACCCTTTATTCGTACGCTTATTAGATGTTCAGTGCGGATTTGATTCTAGGAAGGAATATATGCAGCAACAATTATCAATTTTGCTTTCGCAATTATGTATTTTAGCTTCTGTGATAGCGATACATTTTACCTGGTGACAGAAACAGTTATTTCTCCCGTAAGGGATACTTTATTTCGTAATATTTTTAGCCGCCGAAACATTTATTCGGCGGCCCGGCAAATTCGTTTAATTATTTAAAGACCCAGCGCTTTTTTACCGGCATTGATCACCTCAATTATTTTATCCGTGTCGTACACGCACCCTTTCCAGGTGCCACCGCTCACCGCCTGGAGCGCCGCCCACAGGCGGGTGTCGTCAGGCAGGAAGTCATGCGCTTTCAGTTCCGGGTGCAGTTCGCGCTGTGCCAGTACCACTGCGCCCTCTTCCGGCGTCAGGCGCGCCTCCGCTGTGCCGATAAAGTTCACGCTTCCTGCCAGTGACAGGCGATCGACAATAATCTCGATCACATCGCCGCTGCGAAGCTTGCCAATCGGCCCGCCCGCCAGTGCTTCCGGCGCAACGTGCCCCAGGCAGGCCCCGGTCGAAACACCGGAGAAACGCGCATCGGTAATCAGCGACACGGTTTTCCCCCACGAGATATGTTTCAGCGCCGAGGTGAGCTGGTAGGTCTCTTCCATGCCGGTGCCGGATGGCCCGCCACCGATAATGACCATGATATCGCCCTGCTTGATCTGCCCCTGCTTGATGGCTTTGATGGCCGCCTCTTCCGAGACAAAGACCCGCGCCTCGCCGGTATGGCGATAGACGCCGTCATCGTCCACCACTGACGGATCGATGGCCGTGGCTTTAATGACCGAGCCATCCGGCGCTATGTTGCCCACCGGGAAGGCCACCGTGGAGGTCATCCCTTTGGCTTTCGCCCCTTCCGGCGAGAGGATCACCTCATCCGGCTCCACGCCGTCCTGTTCGCGCAGGCACTGGCGGAACTTCGCGCGGCGCTCGGAGTGCTCCCACCAGTCGAGGTTTTCGCCCAGCGTCTGCCCGGTGACCGTCATCACATCTTCATGCAGCAGCCCCAACCGACGCAGGTGGAGCATCACTTCCGGTACGCCGCCCGCAAGGAACGCGCGCACCGTTGGGTGGTAGTCCGGCCCGTTGGGCAGCACGCTCACCAGGCGTGGCACTTTGCGGTTGATGGCGCTCCACTGCGCCACGTCCGGCATACGGCATTTGGCCGCATGGGCGATGGCGGGGATATGCAGCAACAGGTTGGTGGAGCCGCCAAAGGCCGCGTGCACCACCATCGCGTTTTCGATGGCTTTGTCAGTGAGGATGTCGCGGGCGGTAATGCCCTTCTCATCCAGCGCCATGACCGCGCGCGCCGACTGGCGGGCAATTTCCAGCCAGACATCCTGGCCCGATGGCGCGAGCGCCGAGTGCGGCAGCGCCAGCCCTAACGCTTCGGCCACCACCTGTGAGGTGCCCGCGGTGCCGAGGAACTGACAGCCGCCGCCGGGGGAAGCACAGGCGCGACAGCCCAGCTCGGAGGCCTCTTTGAGGCTCAGTTCGTTGTTGGCGTAACGCGCGCCGATGGTCTGTACCTTTCCGGCGTCTTCGCCGAAGGTGGGCGGCAGGGTCGCCCCGCCCGGCACGAGGATCACCGGCAGATCGTGCATTGACGCCAGCGCGATCATTGTGGCGGGCAGGCCTTTATCGCAGGTGGCGACGCCGATCACCGCCCGGCGCGTCGGCAGCGAGCGGATCAGGCGGCGAAAAACGATGGCCGCGTCGTTACGGTACGGCAGGGAGTCGAACATGCCATGGGTGCCCTGGGAGCGGCCATCGCACGGGTCGCTGACAAAGGCGGCGAACGGGATGCCGCTCAGGCGGGTGATCTCTTTTGCCGCCGCCGACATTTGCAGGCCGATCTCCCAGTGCCCGGTGTGATAACCCAGCGCAATGGGGCGACCGTCCGAGTGACGGATGCCGCCCTGGGTGCCGATCAGCAGGACTTCTCTGCCGGTGAGTTTGTTGGCATCCCAGCCCATACCGGCATTTTGGGTCATGCCGAACAGGTTGCCGCTGGGGGATTTGAGCAGCATTTGCGGGGTGAGCGGCAGCGCGCCCTGCGGCCCGGCAGCGTGGGTTTTCACCGCATAGAATTGTTCATCCTGCGGCGTAAAAATGGTGTCGATGGACATTGTCGTATTCTCCCGGTCAACCGCGTTCAAAGAACGGCTGGCGACATCTTTTTGAAAGTTGTTCTACATTATAGAACAGCGTTCTTATAATTTGATTCACTGTAATCCAGGTGTTGCACAGAGGTAAATCAGAGAGACGGGGAGACTGCGCTTTTTTGAGGCTTGATCACAAAATGGGCGGCAACGGGATGTAATGGGGGGATGGTTACGGGCAGTTGTGGAAATGATAAAAAAATGATTCCAAAAGAATTTATAAGGCGCTGATTTTCATTGATTTACATCTGGACTATCGGATGAATACTGGGTATTTTTACAGGTGTATCATCTGATTCATCAGGCGTCACTGGCGCAAACAGTTTGAACAGAGTTAGCGCGGAGAAAGTGTGCGCCAACACACTTTTCCGCTAACCACAATCACTATTAAACAGGAATAGTAATCATGACTAACGCGGATTGTATTGCAGATATTGAGCAACCAGAAGTTCTCCCGTCGAATAAGCACAAACTAACGGTAAGTTATGCGAGCCGTCATCCGGATTATGCGCGTATCCCGGCTCTCACGCTGAAAGGCCAGTGGCTGGAAGCCGCCGGGTTCGCCACCGGCACAGAGGTGGAGGCCAGAGTGATGAACGGTTGCATTGTGCTGACCGCGAAAGAGCCAGAACCTGAACTTCTGGCGTCGCTGAGGGTGGTGGAGAAGCTGTCTGCGAGGAAACAGAAGCAGGTAAGAGAGTTTATTGGGGTGGTGAGTGGGAGGGGTGGTCAGACCCGACGTGGATTGTGAATTTGGCTGAGAAGATGAATTCACTGTCCTGATTAACAACGTGCCAGCATTTAGGCTGGCACGGTTAGGGAATCATCAATATTTGGCAGGGAGGCATTTCACAACAAGCCACGCTGCCAGCAGAGTGAGCCCAATAGAGATGCAGCGCTCAAGCCACGTCTCGAAATGGAAAAACCAGTACGCGCATAGATATACCAGCGCACCGCCCAGCAATGCATGGGTATATGAGAAGTAACGGAAAAAGAGCTGTAGGAATATAACTGCGAACGTCCACATTAATCACTGAGCAAGGTAACTCCGGCTGAATTTATCCGACGTCTCCAGAAAGGCGAAGATCTCTGATTTAGCACTGCACTGATTTTGGGTCAGGGTCAATCTGGTCGGGATCTCAAAAAATGCATGGAACTAAAGCGGGCTATTTACAATAGTATCATCAGCTAATGAAGCATTGAATAATTCATCTTTTTTGCATTTTCAGTAAATCATCAACTATGTATTCTTTAAGAACAAGCACTGAATATAATTCAGCTCCCTTAGATAAAATTAAATATTAAATTGCTGAGCTGGCTTGACGGTTATAATATTTCCGTTGCCTTCATAAACAAAACCGTTAATAACGTACCCCCCGTTAAATTCAACTCTTATATTTTTATTGTATGTATTGTTTTAATTAATAATTAAGGGCAAAAAATATCCTCACCATAAGCAGTGAGGGTACTTTAAAGAAGAAGGGTATTAACGATTGGTCTCAAACTTTCTAAGTACTAAGCGTATGAGCAAAAACAGTACGGTAGCATAAATAAGTACCATCAGGATTATGGCAACGAATCTTACTGGATCTGCATCAGCTTCATATGATCCGCTAAAACCGGAACCGAAAGTACTATAGGCAGTATCCATTACCCATTGTGTTAGTCCATTGAGAGGCTTACCGAAACTTGATAGCCACCATGCAAAGACAATACAAATACTGTATATGGCTGCATTCTTAACGAATCCTGCACTTCGCATAGTCGCTCCCCCCTTGCACATCAACATAACCATACGCCATTAATCCTGTCCTCGAACCTGGTACTTTGACCTTTTTCGTACGGAGCAACTGACTACGTACAGTATAGAAATCGGGTCGATTGACGAAAGTTATGCAACCCTCTGAGAAACCAGAACCGTCTGGCCTGAGTGGATGTAGACGGAAACTACCACGCGATACACCGTTAATCATTATGCTATCTGTCATAGTTTGAGCACTGAAGAGTGCAAACCATTCGGAGTGGTCATTACCTGTAATTGTATCAACGCCCCATGCCCGAATTTTATTCAATGTAGAACCAGTTGGTCTATCGACTATCCAGTACCGCCCAGTAGGTATTGCACTGTTTGGTAAGTACGCACAATTGGGATCATTGGTATACGGGTTTTGCCCACTAAAAACCGAGAAAGTTCCTATTCCATAGACGTGTAATTTGGCATAACCATTTTTATCAATGTCGTCGTAAGTCATCCTCATTATTTGCATTTTGTTTTCCCTGCTTTTTGCATATGGGAATTTTATCATATGAAGTACATTGAGTAGGCCTATAAAAAATGGCAGGAAGTGAATCGCCACGCATAATCTGGATAGTTCTGATCCATTGATAATACTGATTTTCACATTCCGTCGGTGGCATCTGATCTCTCGATCCATATCGACGCTTACTGTTATAAAACATTCCGACGTAATCAAAAATATCGCAGCGGGCTTTTTCCCGCCTTCCGTAAATCTTTTTCTTTATTCATTCACGCTTCAAGAGCTGGAAAAAACTTTCTGCAACTGCGTTATCGTGACAGTTACCACAACGGCTCATACTGCCCTCCATGCTGTGTGATTTCAGGAATTACTTCCACTCATGGCTTGCGTACTGACTACCTTGTTCAGAATGCACCAGCACCTTTTTTTGAGGGTTACGTCGCCACACTGCCATCAGAAGCGCACTCAGGACAATATCTTTTGTCATCCGGGGTTACATTGACCATCCGATAACTTTCCGCGAGAACAGGTCAACAACCACGGCCAGATACAGCCGGCCTTCGTGGGTGCGGATGTAAGTTATGTCCGTTACCCAACGCTCATCCGGAGCATCCGGATTGAACTGTCGCTACAGCCTGTCAGGCGGACGATACTGGCCTCGCCTTTGCGTGCCTGGTGGCTCGCCGGCCTGTGCCTTTATCCCGACTCGCTTCATCAGTCGCCAGACTATGTTCACTCCGCACTGTTGCCCGCTATCCCGCAAGTCCAGATGGATCTCGCGATAACCATAAACGCAACCGGACTCCAGCCAGAACTGTTTGATCTGTCCCGTCAGTCTCAGATCTACCTGGTGGCGCTGAGAATACGGTTGCTTAAGCCAGGCGTAAAAGCCACTGGGATGAACATCCAGCACCCTGCAGAGCAGACGAACAGGCCAGCAACGGGAGTTGTCACGAATAAAGGCGTACCTCAGTCGGACAGCTTTGCGAAGTACGCCGCGGCTTTTTTTAATATGTCCCGTTCGTCGGTAACCCGTTTCAGCTCTTTCTGGAGACGGCGGATCTCGGCCTGAGCATCTGACTGTTCTTTATTAGTGGAAGAATCCGGACCGTACTTCTTTATCCAGGCGTAAAGGCTGTGGGTGGTGATATCGAGACGTGTTGCAACGCTGGAAACAGAATGACCGCGATCAATAACCTGTTTGACTGCTTCAATTTTAAACTCTTCGGGATAACGCTTACCGCTCATAGGCACCTCTCTTTAAGTTATCTTAAATGACTCCGAGGTGTCTGTTAAACCCGTGGCGATTCACCACAAGAACGGCAACGGCTTAATACCATTCAATGAAAGGAGCCACAATGAAACAGAAGCCGGTAAAAAATGCGCTGATAATGTTTGGATCAGCGTATCTCGTTAACGCAGAGGAGATATCACCGATATTTGGGAAGTTCTACTGTTTCCACTGTACGAGTCCGATGATTTACGTTAGTGCCAATAAATCGCAGGCAGAACACTTCGTACATGACTTGAGGGCATTAACCTATCAAGCTGCTCATATCTGATACCTGACTGAGACGAATATGGCAACCAAGAGTATTGGCTTTCCTTTGCCCTATGGAAGGAAAGCCAATACTCATTTGAGCAATGAACCAGAGTTACAACTGACGCTGTTCCAGGCTGGAAAAAATGGTTCTAATTTCAGCTTTTATGCTTTCGCCACGGTATACCATCGACGTATCGTATCGTTGATACTTCTCATCGCGCGTAGCGCTAAACCAGTTAAAGGAACCGACGCAGAGCAGTGCCTCATCACCAATCACAATCTTACTGTGAACACGGTTAACTAGCTTCGTCGTGATACCCATTTCATTCAACCTTTCCATTGCTTCGTTTAGGCGCTGATGTTTCTCTTTGCGCTTTTCAAAATCTGCATGCTCTGTATTAAACGTTTTATCCGTTATTACAGTGATATCAATACCACGGGCGCGCGCCTGTAACATCGACGCCAAAAAACCAGTCTGTTCAAGTTTTTGCCAGGTGAGCCATGGGGAAACGATAGTAATGCTCTGATTAATGGTGTCAAAAGTCTGATTCAGAAACGCATCATGTTGCGCCACCCCGTGTAGGGTTGAAATCTGCGTTTGTGAGGTACTTAAATCCTGGCGCTCCTGAAACTCAAACTGCAATGCATTATCATTGGAAGCAAACAGATATTTCGCCAGCAGTCCCCGAGGTGATGATCCGGGTTGGATCTCAAACAGATCCATATCACCAAAGACCAGGAAGCTATCTTTAGCACGCGAAACGGCAACGTTCAGCATGCTGCTGTATCTGTCGATAAATCCGCCATCCTCATGTTTCGAATACACGGGAGAGAAAAGCACAATTGCCCGTTCTGCTCCCTGTAATGAGTGAACCGAACCTATTGTCAGCGAGCTTTCGTCACCATCGCAATTGATATCCAACTTACGCAATGATGACTTTATCGCATTGACTTGCGCCGAAAATGGGGTCACAACACCTACTAATTCATGTAACGGTTTTTTATAGTGCCGCTCAATCTCGTCTTTGTGCGCTGCAAGCCATGCCGCTATCGTCTTCGCTTCAAAGTCGTTAAAACGACTTCCACCGCTTGCCTGCATACCTTTACCATCTATATGCAGATAGCCCATTGCAGGAAATATTGTCTCTTTTTCTTCCCCTCGTTTGGGCTGCAACTTACCGTGATAGCAGAGGGTGTTACAGTAGCCAATGATGTTATCGAAGCAACGACGGTGTTCATAAAGGTACATCCCTCTCGCCAGATCCGGATCGTACTGGTAGTGAGAGTTAAACTGTGCAACCTTCATAACACTGCCAGATGCAGCACTTTTTCCAGAGTCACACACCAGGGCATAAGCTTCAGTAAGTTCTTCCTGAGTACCTCCCGGAAGAATGTTCTCCTCAACCATGTTGCCGATATCAATACCAGGTAGGCTGTTCCAGATAGGCGCAGTCTGTTCTGTGTCGCCAATCACCAGGGCTTTCTTCGCCAGTGCGAAAGAAGCTGCCGCAACCTCAGGCAACACCTGCCCCGCTTCATCGACAATCAGCAAATCGGCAAAGTTATATAAATAGCCATCATCAAACTTCTTGCCACCAACATGCTCCCTGATGAGCATATGGTGAGGAAGCATAAAGCAGGTCATGACGACACAAGGGGTTAGTTTCATTCTGCGCAGCCAGCGGGCTTTAATGGCCTTCGCCCCTTTAAGACCTTTTTCTTTTTGAAGGTTATCGATAGCAGCCATATCCATCAGCCATCGGCCTTCCCAGTAATGCGTCGCCAGCAGAAACGCCGGGAAACGGAGCTGTGTATCTGCAAACTCATCGGCTTCGCACAGACTCAGCTCCGCCTCGCTTTGATTCCCCAGCGAATGGGTAATCCCGCGCCAGCGTATGGCCGCTTCGTTTTCACGTTGGGAAACGTCCTCAGCAAGTTCGATCTGCTGCTGATACTCAGCCTGCTCTTTAAGCGCCTGAGCAATCAGACCATCGATAAATGCATCAACTCCATCAGGCAGAGAGCCTTGGAATGATGTCATTCTTTCGCCAAACGTAGCTTCCAAAAACAGCTTCATTTGATAGTGACGCTTAGTACGAACGGCGGGAAGCCAAGAGAAGAGAGCGAACATGATCGACTCACCAGCACGATATTGTTCCCACTGTTTTTTGCCCTGCATTAATAACGAGATTTCATTTGTGCTAGTGAGCAGTAACGTTCTCTTATCCTGAATATACTGTTCGAGATCGTCACTGATAGCATGCCACTCCTGACGGATTGCGTTAAGGTCATCCCACGCAGGCTCAATTTGCTCAAGCTCTGCAGAGAGTTCAACCAAACGCTGATGCAGGAGATCCACAACCTGTTCAGGTGAATGACATTCCTTATTCGGAAAAGCAGCCCTTGCCTTTTCAAGGAAGAAGCACCGGGCATCTTCAACATATTCAAGGGATTCAACACGGTTAAAAAAGTCTTCCGTCTGGTATTTTTTTACCGCCTCGGCTCTCCGTCCCGAAGACGGGAAGTAAGCGCCAAAGCTTTTTACTTCAGGTAACCAACGCCCGGCCATAGGCCCAGTGCCGGTAGCAAAATCTTTACCGAAGGCCTCGATAATGTTGGTGACGGCCTGATTGTTGGTTGATGTCGCAATCACCACCGGCGGTTCAGTTTTGTTTAAAGCTGCCCTCGCCCACTCAGTAGCAATGATTGAAAGAACCAGAGTAGTTTTCCCGGTTCCCGGAGGACCGTTCACGGCAAGAATATCGCCCGGCTGTTGAGTGAGGTAATGGCTAAGGGCATCGCGCTGCGCCACAGCCAGCGGAAATTTATCACCGGAATGCCCCAGACGCTCGCAGAACATGGCATTGCTGGCAAGGAGCGGTTCAACAGGAGACTTCTCTTCCGAGGCAAAGCACGCCAGTAATGGCACTTCTTTTTTGCACGACAGCAAATGATCGTACATAGGCAGGATATGAATGCTGGCCCCTCCAGACTGATTGGCTTTAATGATGTAGCCATATCCAGCGGGTTCATATTGCTCAGGTGATGCGAGCCATTCGCCAGCAACATGTTTTAAAAGTTCATCTGAATCTTTAAGGTACTTTTGCCACAACCGCTGATAACGAGCATATCGTTCCGCTCGTTTTTCGTCAGTCTCCTCATGCAGCTCATCTTCATTACCGGGACTAAAAGTGATCGAATCATGCGTGGTTTTGTATTTGTCATATTCCGCCATTTCACCAATAGAAAAGGTACCTTTAGGGAGAGGTTCGAGCAGGTCACGGGGAATGGTGGCTGGCGATGCGGGAAACAAAAATCCTTCACGGTTCAATAGTGCGGAAGTCACCAGAGGCGTAACTATACCTGGTGCACCTGCCGTACGTTCCTTGCCATGCTTTAAAAGGCGGATCCATACCTGCGGCCGTAATAACACCTCGACGGTTTTAACCTGCTCGTCTTCGCCCTCGAAGAACGATTGCACGATCTCTTCACCCAACCTTCCTTGATCAACGTTCATCCATTGTGTGAATGAATCTTCATCTTTGCGCTCAAATGCCCCTTTTCCAGACTCGGCATCAGCTAAGGTATTACGCCAGTATGAAGTGAATCCTTGAGTATTGCTGTCCATTCCCCATCCCGTGACTTAAATAAAACTATTGATTTCGTTGATATAAAATCCTCATGGTTAAACATTGTCCACGATGCGAGTACGATCGCAAGAATATGTTTGTGTAGGGAAAGATACCGGAACAGGTTAACCCTCCTATTTTTGTGACTGCACTCGTACTGTGAACGTATATTGAGCTGACCATAGTCATAGCATCTATCCTGCATGCCGATTACAATCATTACTTGATTTTTGCGAGCAGCATTCCGGATTTTTGATGACTAACGCTATGATAAAAAATGACAAACGCTGGATTGGCGATCTGCTGGGCGGTTCGTTGATGGTCCGAGAGAGCCGAACCATTGCTGAACTGTTGCTTTCTGAACCAGATGAAGCGACCTGGCAGCAGCAAATAATCAATGAAAATATTCTTCAGGCTTCCTCCACAAGCACTGCAAATCGTTATGCCCGAACCTTAAGGCTGCGATTAATGACCTTGGATCGGGGGGGCTGGAAACTGATTGCTGATGGCAGTGAAAGCGAACGTCTACAAATGCTGTTGGTTGCATTGATGATACAGTCTCCAGTTGTTGCGGAGTTTATTGCTGAAATTGTAAATCCGGCTCGTCAACAGTTTAAAGAAAAACTTGGTATGAACTGCTGGAGTGAATTTGTGGATGAGAATCTGCGATTGCACCCGGAGCTGGCTGCTTTCTCTGATTCATCTATCCAAAAGATGGGTAACAATCTGATTAAAGCACTGGCAGAAGCTGGTTACCTGGATAGCCCACGCCGCCGCAATTTACAAAACGTTTTCCTTCTACCAGATGTTGCAACGGCCTTGCATCGTTTAAATAAAGCCGAACTGCTCCCTATTCTGGAGGGTAACGTATGAATGACCCGATCCTTGAATATCGATTAAAACAGTTAGAAGAACGTATCGGCGACGACCGTTTTTTGAAAAACCAAGGTTCCGGCAATGAGATTGGCTTCTGGATCTTTGACTATCCGGCAAAGCAAGAGCTTCAGGTCCGCGAATACCTTCACTTTTTATTCAAAAAACTGGACAAAAAGTACACCTATAAAACGCTAAATATCTTCCAGGTCATCATCGATATGCTGGAAGAACGTAAGCTCTTTGACCGTATCTGCCAGCGAGAGCCTGAACTTGGCCTGGAAACACTGAAAAAGCATCTGGCAGCCCCACTAAGCCAGAAAAAAATCGCGGAATATATTGCGCGCACTGTCGATCTTCCGGCGCAGCAATTTGTCATTCTGACGGGCCTCGGTAACGCCTGGCCGTTGGTTCGTGGTCATGAGCTAATGAGCGCACTTCAGGATGTGATGGGGTTTACACCACTGCTGATGTTCTATCCAGGCACCTACAGCGGATATGATCTTTCACCACTCGCTGGCATTCACTCCCGTAACTATTACCGCGCCTTCAGACTGGTACCCGAAACCGGGCCGGCGGCGACTTTGACTCCTCGTTAAAAGACGACAGCAATGAATATTGAACAAATTTTTGAGAAACCGCTAAAACGTAATATTAACGGCGTGGTTAAAGCCGAGCAGACCGACGACGAAAGCGCCTGGATAGAACTGGATGAGTACGTCATTACTCGGGAGCTCGATGGCCACCTGCGTCAGTTCTTTGAAGTCTATGCCCCAGCTACTGGACCAGGCAGATTACAGCTTGCCGACAAAATGGGCGTCTGGGTTTCAGGCTTCTTTGGGTCCGGTAAATCACACTTCATTAAGATCCTTTCCTATCTGCTGGCGAACCGCGAAGTTAGCCACAATGGCGTCACGCGTAATGCGCTCTCCTTCTTTGAAGAGAAAATTGATGATGCACTGCTATTGGCCGATATTCGGAAATCGGTTCAGCATCCGACTGATGTCGTTCTATTCAATATTGACTCACGTGCGAATGTTGAAGATGGCGTGGATGCCATCCTCAAAGTCTTTCTGAAAGTTTTTAACGAACTGGCTGGTTATTGTGGGGACTTCCCGCATATTGCACACCTGGAACGTGAGCTCGATAAGCGTGGACAGTTTGATACCTTTAAAGCCGCCTTTGCGGATATCACTGGCTCTCGTTGGGAAGATGAACGTGATGTTTATCTGATGATAAACGATCAGATGGCTCAGGCGCTGAGTGTTGCTACAGGCCAGAGTGAAGAGTCTTCTCGCCAGTGGATCGAGCAACTTGATAAGAACTTCCCTCTGGATATCAAAAATTTCTGTACGTGGGTTAAAGAGTGGCTGGATAGTCAAGGCAACCGCAACATTCTGTTTATGGTCGATGAAGTTGGGCAGTTCATTGGTAAAGATGCACAGATGATGCTGAAGCTGCAAACCATCACCGAAAACCTGGGCGTTATTTGCGGTGGACGCGCATGGGTAATTGTGACCTCTCAGGCTGACATTAATGCTGCCATTGGCGGTATGAGCAGTCGCGATGGTCAGGATTTCTCCAAGATTCAGGGGCGTTTCTCAACGCGCTTACAACTCTCCAGCTCGAATACCTCAGAAGTTATCCAGAAACGTTTGCTGGTGAAAACAGAAGCTGCAATACCGGCCCTGGAAGCTGTCTGGCAGGAAAAAGGCGATATTCTGCGTAACCAGTTGGCGTTTGACACGACAACGACAGCTACGCTGCGTGCCTACACCAACAGCCGCGAGTTCGTGGATAACTATCCGTTTGTACCGTGGCATTACCAGATTCTGCAAAAGGTCTTTGAATCCATTCGTACCAAAGGGGCGGCTGGTAAGCAGTTGGCAATGGGGGAGCGTTCTCTGCTGGATGCCTTCCAGTCGGCAGCCGTCCAGATTTCTGAAGATGGCCTGGATAGCCTGGTCCCGTTCTGGCGTTTCTATTCTGCGATTGAAAGCTTCCTGGAACCCGCTGTTAGCCGCACTATTATTCAGGCCTGCCAGTCTCCGTCACTGACGGAGTTTGACGGCAAACTACTAAAGACGCTGTTCCTGATCCGCTACGTCGATGTGCTGAAAAGTACTCTCGACAATCTCGTCACGCTCTCTATTGAGCGTATTGATACTGATAAAGTGGAACTCCGTCGACAGATTGAAGCCAGTCTTAATCGTCTGCAGGCTGAGATGCTGATCTCGCGTATTGATGACAAATTTGTTTTTCTCACTAACGAAGAAAAAGAGATTGAAAACGAAATCCGCAATATTGACGTGGAATTCACCACCATCAATAAGCAACTCTCAACGATCATTTTCGAAGAGATCCTGAAAAACAAAAGATATCGCTATCCGGCCAATAAGCAGGATTTTGATATCAGTCGTTTTTGTAACGGACATCCGCTGGATGGTGCGAATCTTAACGATCTGGTGGTTAAGGTGCTCACGCCACTGGACTCGAACTACGAGAGCTATAAGGGTGCGCATTCTAATAGTCTGCTGATGACGGACAGTAAGGACTGCATCTTAATTTGTCTGCCTGATGAGGCTCGTACCTGGCAAGACCTGACCATGTACGCACAGACCAAAGCCTTCCTTAGCAAGCAAAGCGGACAGCGTCCGGAACAGGCAACGCTGTTGGCAGAAAAAGGCCGTGAAAATGGCATGCGCGAAAAAACGCTGAAGGCGCAGATTGAAGGCTTGCTGGCTCAAGCTGATGTCTGGGCGCTGGGCGAACGGCTGGATAAGAAATCCTCTTCGCCGTTAGCTATCGTGGATGCAGCCTGCGGTTACGTTATCGAGAACAGTTTCTCTAAACTAAAATTGCTGCGTCTTAGTACCGGAGACGTAAATCGTGAAACTCACGCGCTGTTGACAGTAGAAAACGATACCCAGCTCGATCTCGGGGATATGGAAGAATCCAACCCAGAGGCGATGCGTGAAGTGAATAACTGGATCAGTATGAGTATTGAGACTCATAAGCCAGTTTACCTGCGGGATATTCTTACCACTTTTGGCCGTCGCCCATTTGGCTGGCCGGAAGATGAAGTCAAATTGCTGGTTGCTCGGCTGGCACGCAGCGGTAAATACAGCTTCACTCTGCAAGGCAGTGAAATCGCACTGAAGCAGGCGTGGGACGCGTTTAATAATTCACGTCGTTACAGTGATTTGCGTTTGCATAAAGTTCGTCGCCATGACGAAGCGCAGTTAACTAAAGCTGCGCAGCTGATGGCTGAGATTGCCGGAGAACCGTTTAACGAGCGTGAAGAACAGTCGTTGGTCTCTCATATTAGCGAACTCTTTGGCCGCTGGAAGAGCGAACTGACTGTTTTTAAAACTCGTGCAGAGAGTGGACAAAACCCTGGCCGTAAAGAGATAGAAGAAGGCCTGGTATTGCTGAACGGGATCCTTAACGAGAAAGAGGAATACGCGGTCATTGAAAAAATCACCGCAGCGGCTGACGATCTTAAAGATTTCTCGGAAGACTGGGACGATTTGGTCAGCTTCTACAAAAACCAATACGCCACATGGCAGCGCTTGAGCATGGCGTTGAATGGAAGTTTTAAAGCTAACCGTAACGCGCTGGATAAAGACGAAACGGCCCATAAGGCGTTGCAGGAGCTGGAAGGTATCTACAGCAAGGCACGACCTTACGGAGAGCTGCACCGGATTATTCCTCTGATTGAAACCGTTGAAACCATCAACCAGCGTCTGGTGGAAGAATACCGAAGCCATGCGCTGCAGCAGATAGATAACCATATCAATGAGCTGAAGCAAAGCATGCAGGAGATGCACGTCCCTGCTGACTTGCAGCACTCGCTTTTACACCCGATGCAGCAATCGCGTAAGAAAGTGGAGCAGAACGGCCTGATCCCACAGATTATGGAAGAACAGGCTGAGGTTCGGGCGCTACAATTCAAAGCAAACGAACGACTGAACGGCTGGGTTGAAGAACAGCGTAAGAAAGTGTCTGATCCAAAACCCGCCCCTCAGCCTGGGATTATCGACCCCGTAGTTAAGCCTGAACCCAAGCTGAAAAAAACCATCTACGTAAACACGCGTAAAACGATGGAACGAGCGGCGGGTGTGACAACGTTGGATAACGCCGAACAGGTAGACAAAGCGCTGGAGCAACTCCGTAAAACGCTAATGGATGCCATTAACGCAGGCGAACGCGTTCAGCTTCAGTAATTTCCCCATTTTCAGGGCAGACGTTGTCTGCCCTTTTCAGGACTTCTCATGAATACGTCAAATATCAAAAAATACGCCCCGGTGGCACGTAAACAGTTCCGCGATGCGGTCATGCAAAAACTGACCACGCTGGGTATTGAGGCCGATAAAAAAGGCAACCTGCAAATTGCACAAGCAACCGATCTTGGCGACCAGGTTCGTTATGGTCAGTTCTCGCTGGATAAAGCACTGGCGTCACGCCGTGAGTGTCTGGTCAAGCGTGCAGAAAAGCAGGGCTACGACGTGCTGGTGGAGCACATCGCTTACACCTGGTTTAACCGCTTTTGCGCTATTCGCTATATGGAGCTGCATGGCTATCTTGATCACGGTTTCCGTATGCTGTCTCACCCGACGCTGGCAGGGGTTTTTGAGGTTCTGGATCATGTGCCGGAAGTGGCTGATGCTCTGGAGCTGGACAAAGCGCGCCTGGTGGAGATGAAGCTGGCGGGCGATCGTGACGAAGAGCTGTACCGCGAACTGCTGCTGGCCCAGTGCCATGCATTGCACGGTGCAATGCCTTTCCTGTTCGAAGCGGTCAATGATGATATCGAACTGGTACTGCCGGATAACCTGACTCGTACCGACTCCATTCTGCGTGGGCTGGTAGATATTATTCCTGAGGAGGACTGGGAACAGGTCGAAGTGATTGGCTGGCTGTATCAGTTTTATATTTCCGAGAAAAAAGATGATGTGATCGGCAAGGTGGTGAAGAGCGAAGATATTCCTGCCGCTACCCAGCTGTTTACTCCGAACTGGATTGTGCAGTATCTGGTGCAGAACTCGGTGGGCCGCCAGTGGCTGCAAACCTACCCGGACTCGAGCCTGAAAGGTAAAATGCCGTACTACATTGAGCCAGCAGAACAGACGCCAGAAGTTCAGGCGCAGCTGGCAACAATCACCCCATCCAGCATTGAACCTGAAAGCATTAAAGTACTAGACCCAGCCTGCGGTTCCGGCCATATCCTGACTGAAGCCTATAACGTGTTGAAGGCGATTTACGAAGAGCGCGGCTACCGTACCCGTGATATCCCACAGCTGATTCTGGAAAATAATATCTTCGGTCTGGATATAGATGACCGTGCGGCGCAACTGTCTGGTTTTGCGATGCTGATGCTGGCCCGTCAGGACGATCGTCGTATTCTGGGCCGTGGCGTTCGCCTGAATATCGTTTCCCTGCAGGAAAGTAAACTGGATATTGCAGAACTGTGGACCAAGCTGAACTTCCACCAGCAGGTGCAGCGTGGCAGCATGGGAGATATGTTTGCAGAAGGGGCGGCACTGACCAATACCGACAGCGCGGAATATAAGCTGCTGATGCGAACGCTGGCATTGTTTACCAGCGCAAAAACGTTGGGATCGCTGATTCAGGTTTCACATGAAGATGAAGCGGCGCTGAAAGTGTTCCTAGATGGGTTGTATCGTCTGGCTGTTGAAGGGGATATTCAGCAGAAAGAAGCAGCGGCGGAGCTGATCCCGTATATCCAGCAGGCGTGGATTCTGGCACAGCGCTATGATGCAGTTGTGGCGAACCCGCCGTATATGGGTGGGAAAGGGATGAATGGCGAGCTAAAAGAGTTTGCTGAAATAAACTTCTCTAAAGCTAAATCCGACCTATTTTCGTTGTTCATTGAAAGAAGTATTTCTTTCTGCCATCAAAACTCTATTTTATCAATGATCACACCTTATGTGTGGATGTTTATTGGTTCATTCGAGGATTTAAGGAAAGAAATTTTACGACGTCATTCAATAAGCACATTAATACAATTAGAGTATAATGCTTTCGCACCAGCATGTATCCCTGTTGCAGCATTCACATTAACACAAGATTCACTTAGAGAATATAAAGGCACATTTATAAAACTTAGTGATTTCAAAGGAGTGGATAGCCAATCCCCTAAGGTCTTGGAGGCTGTTGGTAGAGAAAAATGTTCCTGGAAATATATCGCTTCCAACAGTTTATTTGATACTCTGCCAGGGAATCCATTGCTTTACTGGGTAAGCCAAGAACTTTCCAAAACATTTAACTATAATAATGGTTTTGAAAAGCTTGGTGAGTTATGTTCACCTAGGAAAGGAATGGCTACTGGTGATAATAATAAATTCGTACGATACTGGAATGAAGTCGACTTTAGTCGCTCAAGTCTAAATATTGATAATGAGTATTCTTGGGTGCCTTACAATAACGGTGGTGAATATAGGAAGTGGTACGGAAATATCGATCGATTTATATATTGGAAAGATGATGGCTTTGCCATAAAAAATTTCAAAGATGAAAATGGAAAGCTGCGTTCTCGCCCACAAGGGTTAGATCTTAAATTTAAAGAAATGTTAAGCTGGACTTCATTAAGTTCAACCTATTTAGGAGTTAGATATTATCCTAATGGATTTATCAGCGATCAAAATGGTAATTTTTTAGTACCTAACAATCGTTTCGAGAATGATATTTATTTTATTCTTGGCTGGCTTTGCAGTTCAACAGCTAATAGAATTGTAAAAATGCTCAACCCTACAATGCATATATTGGTTAGTAATATTTCAAATCTTCCAATTCCCATGGACGAAGTTACTATCAAAGAGGTTTGTGATATAACAAGGCGTTGCATTGATATATCTAAGACTGATTGGGATAAATATGAATCTTCATGGGGCTTTATACGTCCTGCAATAATCACTTCACAGATTGATTTGAAATCTGCTGTTTTACTTGAAATCAAAAACTGCAAATCCATGGTCAATGAGCTAAAGAGACTGGAACAGCGAAACAATGATATCTTCGCATTGAAGTTTGGGGTTTCTGATTTATTAGGTTATGAGCTAACTTCCGACGATATAACATTGAATGTAAAGGAAGTAATGTTATCAACTGAAATTTTCAGTTCAAAACTCATTACGGAATTGCTTTCATACATCGTTGGCACTCAAATGGGCCGCTACTCCCTCGATCGCGAAGGCTTGGTTTATGCCCATGAAGGCAACAAAGGTTTTTCTGACCTTGTTGAAGAAGGTGCCTACAAAACCTTCCCTGCCGATGAAGACGGCATACTGCCATTAATGGATTCCAACTGGTTCGATGACGATGTCACAGCCCGTGTAAAAGAGTTTGTGCGCACGGTCTGGGGTGAAGAACATCTGCAGGAAAACCTCGACTTTATCGCTGAAAGCCTCTGCTTGTATGCAATCAAGCCGAAAAAAGGCGAATCTTCGCTGGATACCATCCGTCGCTATCTTTCCACCCAGTTCTGGAAAGATCATCTAAAAATGTACAAAAAACGCCCTATTTACTGGTTGTTCAGCTCCGGTAAAGAGAAAGCGTTTGAGTGCCTGGTGTACCTGCACCGTTATAATGAAGGCACACTGTCGCGTATGCGTACCGAATACGTGGTTCCGCTGCTTGCGCGATACCAAGGCAATATCGATCTGCTTAACGATCAGCTTAAGAATGCTGAATCAGGTGCAGCCACCACACGCCTGAAAAAAGAGCTGGATGGTCTGACCAAAAAATTCAACGAGCTGCGTAGCTTCGACGACCGCTTGCGTCATTATGCTGATAGACGTATCACTATTGATCTGGATGACGGCGTTAAGGTTAACTACGGCAAATTTGGCGATCTGCTGGCGGATGTAAAAGCCATTACCGGTAGCGCACCTGAGGAGATTTGATGAAAATAGCGGCGATTTATACGCAGAGTGTTGGCCCGTTGGGCGATGCGGAAATTAGCTTTAAAAACGACTGGACGGGTGAGGTTGAGGAAAATATCCTCCTCACCGGCCCGAACGGCTGCGGTAAATCGACGCTTCTTCATGGTATTGCCATGCTATGGGATGCCTTGGGTTATTGGCTTGATCAGCGTGATTTCATGCCTTTAAGAATGGAGACAAAGAAATGGTTGCGCCGATGGGATGGAGTAGCCATCGTTCTTGAAGACATGGAGTTTCTTGGTACTGAAAAAGTTGGTGTTTATTTCGGTAACAAGGAGTGGGTTGAAAAATTATCCACCGAACATCCTGAAGTCTCCTGGACTGGAGAAACTTTTGGTAGTGGCTCTAAACGTATAAGTCTAAGTAAAGGTATCTGGAGTGCAGAGTCAGGCCACTCGTCACTGGTTTCTGATCTTATTGATAAGTGGTCACAGATAAGACAGCGACTACTGATTACTAGTGAGTACGTTGATGCTCCAAATATTATCTATCTTGATGCAGATGAGCGACGCTGGGTTTCACCGCAAAAAAATATATCGTCCTTATCCCAGGATGATTTAAGCAAACGGTGGTTAGCTACATACTCTCCCTCCACTGACTGGAAAGATCAGCTTGAAGCCTCGCTGTTCAATATGAAAGCGACGCTCCCTGAGCTGTATCCAGAGATGATGAAAACGCTGAATCAGTTCTTCTCAGGCAAAGTCATTGAAGAAGATATTCAGCCAGGGCAGCGTCAGCAGGTCAAACTTGCTAACGGCGATACTCATACACTGGATGAACTGAGTTCCGGTGAGCATCAGGTCTTGATCATGCTCTTTATGGTTCAACGCTGGCTTCAGCCGGGTGGCGTTGTATTAATCGACGAGCCAGATCTACATCTTCATCCTTCTCTTGTTTCGCCTCTGCTTGGGACACTAGAAAACATCATCCAGAAAAAGCATGGCCAACTCATTTTAACCTCTCATGCTACTGATGTATGGCAGCGCTACGAAAGTCTGGGGCTGCGGTATCCTCTTTCTGTTGAAAAGGATGATGAGTAATGAAGGAGTTTGAGTGGCATATCAAGACTATCCTTGAGACAAAGATCACCGAAGGTAAACGAGCTCTAATCGTTGAAGGAAAAACGGATGAACTCGTTTTTACTCAGCTCTTAAAAAAAGTTGATCCTCAATGGGAAACAAGATGGGTTCTTGCCGAAGTTGGCGGGAAACGCAATGTGGTAGAAATTCTTGCAGCGCAGCCGACATGGCTGGGCGTTGTTGATAGAGATGAGTAGGATAATGCTCAAATTAGCCAGAGGCAACAGCAACTTCGTAACCTGCTAGTTTTGCCCAGATTTTGCATTGAAAACTATCTTGTTGTTCCGAGTGAGCTTTTGTCCGGACTGCCAGCAATGCGAAGAGTAAATCTTCCCCCTGAAAGGGAAGTCGCTGTACAGTCGATTACAGCCTTAATCACCGAAAATCTTGATAGCTGGATTCAGTTTGGAGCGGCATGGTCTATTATCAACCCGCTTTGGGATGAACTGCGATTGCTCGGGTTTAACAGAGACCTTCTTGATCCTCAGCAGGTGATTACTGAGCAGGGTTTTCTGACTCATTGCCAGCGTTGGTATGAACATCTGGATCCTGGGCTGTTGCTGCAAAGATATCAGAACAAGCTGTCCGAAATTCGCCAGTTACCTGTTGATGAACAGTTGCGCACAATTGTTCACGGCAAAAAATTTTATAAAGCCGTTGTGACCCCAGCTTTCATGCGATTACTTACTATGCCGAAAGCGATTTCAGTTGATGTATGGTTCAGAGAAATGCCGGTGCCTGCTGACCTTGACTTTATTTGGCATGAAATGAATTTGCCTGTAGAAGAAAATTAATTATGCAATTTAAAGAACTGGAATCCGGACTTCGTCAGAAGTTTACCGACAATCGTATCGTCTTCTGGCACGACCCGGAACAACGTTTTACCGATTCGCTCAATGAGCTGGATCTCGACAACGTTGCGCTGCTGGATATGCGCGGCGTTTCTGTGCTCGCAACAAAAAAACGACTCGAAATCGACGAGCCTGAGCAGAAATTTTTACTCTATTTCACCAGTGAGGTTCCCGCTCTCGAGCAGGACTGGTTGCTGGATATTCGCCTCTATAGCACCGAATTCCACGCTGATTATGCTGCAATCACACTGAACTCTCTGGGTATCCCGCAACTCGGTTTACGCGAACATATTCAGCTTCGCAAAGCCTTCTTTACCGTTAAGCGAACTCAGATCCTGAAGGGATGGGTCACCGAGCGCGAAACGGAAAACTCTCTCGATAAGAAAATGCTGGCGGTGGTGGTCGGGGCCAGTACCTTCGAAACCAAAGAAATTCTATTTGCTTTGGTTCAGCAGTTTGTCGCAACACGGCAGCAAGATGATAGCGCGCTGGAGAACACCTTCGCCGTACTGAAGAAACTTGGCCTAGATGATGTGCTCTGGGAAATTCTTCGCGTTGAGCTCGGGTACCAATCTGAATCTCCGTCACTGGAAAACCTGCTTCTGAAGCTATTCTGTACCGATCTCTGGGCGCAGGGTGATGAAGCGTATCGTGACTGGTTGAGTAAAAATGTGCTGGCTACCGCTGCAGGTCGGGCATCTTCACTAGCCTTTATGGGGGCGTGGCGTAACGATCGTCGCTATAAAGCCGAATACGATTATTGCGCAGGGGAATTGCAACAGACGCTCCAACCAAAAGAGTACTACAACTACAGCTCACCATACGCTCTGGTAAAATGCGAAACGTTCGAAGCCATTGAACAACTTATTATCCGTGGTCTGGTGACTCAGTTGCAGGAAGAGAGCACCACTCTGGACAGAGATTCGTTTAAAGCGCTGGTGTCTGAGCGCAGTGCTAAATACTGGAGCCAGACACGTCCAGAGTATCTTTCTATCTGGAATGCTATTCGTCAGGCGGAACGTTTGCTGAATTTGCGTAACCGCTACACTGACGGGTTTAATTTCCCCGATACAGGCGCGTTCTGGAAGGCCTACTGCGACGAAATTTATCGCTTCGATCAGACCTATCGTTTGTTTAATGAATATGCCGCACCGGTGCACAGCAAAGGGGCGATGATCCTGCATGAACTGGATAAATTCATTGAAGAGTTGTATAGCAACTGGTATCTGGCTGAGCTGAGTCGCGGCTGGAACAAACTGCTGGAAGCGGAAAAACGTATGCAGGCATGGCAATTTACTGGCATACCACTGCAGCGCAATTTCTATAAAGAGAATGTTAAACGTCAGTTTGACACCTCTCAGGTGAAACGCGTTTTTGTCGTGATCTCGGATGCACTGCGCTATGAAGTGGCGGAAGAGCTGGGCAGGCATATTAACCATGAGAAGCACTTCAGCGCAGAGCTGCGCTCCCAGACCGGAGTGCTCCCAAGCTATACCCAGCTGGGCATGGCTGCACTGTTGCCTCATGAGTCGTTGAGCTACCTTCCTGATAATTCTGGCGTAGTTTACGCCGATGGGATGTCCACTTCCGGGTTTGAAAAACGAGCCGCTATTCTGGCGAAGGTGAATGGTGTGGCGCTGAAAGCAAAGGACTTGCAGAACGCCAATAACCAGGAAGTGAACGAGCAAATCCGCAACGCTTCCGTAGTTTATATCTGGCACGACACTATCGATGCCATGGGTGATAAGGCTGCAACGGAAGATAAAACGTTTGAGGCCTGCCGAAGTGCAATCACTGAGCTAAAAGATCTGGTTTCACGTCTGCGTAGCCGATTTAATGCCAGCCGAATTTTTGTTACCGCCGATCACGGGTTCCTGTTCCAACAACAAGCGCTGGTGGAGCAGGATAAAACGAAGCTGGAAAGTAAAGCCAAAGACACGATTGAAGCGAATAAGCGTTTTATTGTAGGTCATCAACTGCCTGAAAGTGAATTTTGCTGGCACGGTAAACTGGCAGATACTGCAGGCTCAAGCGATGAGAGTGAATTCCTGTTACCCAAAGGGGTACAGCGTTTCCACTTCGTAGGTGGTGCTCGTTTCGTTCATGGCGGAGCCATGCTGCAGGAGGTGTGTGTTCCTGTGTTGAAGATTCGCGCGCTTGAAAAGAAAGCGGCTGAGAAGCAACCCCAGCGGCAGCCCGTGTCCGTCGTTGCGCGGGATCAGGTGATCAAGCTGGTTAACAGCATTGATAAAGTTGGTTTTATTCAGACTTCGGCAGTGAATGATTTAAATGAGCCGCGCACGCTGAATATCTTTATCGTCGATGAAAACAACCAGGTCGTCTCCGGCACGGAAACAGTATGCTTCGACAGTGATAACGAAGATATGGGTAAACGCACCCGCGATGTAACCATGAAACTCATGGGGACGGCATTCAATCGTAAAAACAAGTATGTTCTTATTTTGGAGAATGCGGACAGCGCAACAGAGTATGGTCGCTACCCGATCACGATCGACCTGGCATTTCAGGATGACTTCTTTTAAGTGAGGCGTTATGCAACAGCAGGATAACTCAGCCAGTAACATGGAAACGGCCTCTGCGTTGGCTCAGGACCTGGATTCATTGTTGAATCAGCACTTTCGCGGTCGCGTGGTGCGTAAGGATCTGACTAAGCAACTTAAAGAAGGGGCTAATGTTCCGGTTTACGTACTAGAATATCTACTCGGTATGTACTGTGCCTCCGATGACGATGAGGTTGTCGAGCAGGGGTTACAGTCGGTTAAGCGTATTCTTTCTGATAACTACGTCCGCCCGGATGAAGCAGAAAAAGTGAAATCACTAATTCGCGAGCGTGGTTCTTACAAGATTATCGATAAGGTCACGGTAAAGCTAAATCAGAAGAAAGACGTTTACGAAGCCCAGCTCTCTAACCTCGGCATTAAAGATGCCCTGGTGCCGTCTCAGATGGTGAAAGACAACGAGAAACTGTTGACGGGTGGCATCTGGTGCATGATCACCGTGAACTACTTTTATGAAGAAGGGCAAAAAACGTCTCCTTTCTCGCTGTTCACACTTAAGCCGATCCAGATGCCAAATATGGATATGGACGAGGTATTTGAGGCCCGCAAGCAGTTTGATCGTGACCAGTGGATTGACGTGCTGTTACGTTCTGTCGGGATGGAGCCTGCGAATATTGAACAGCGTACCAAGTGGCATCTGATTACTCGCATGATTCCCTTTGTGGAAAACAACTATAACGTCTGTGAGCTTGGACCACGTGGTACCGGTAAGAGCCATGTTTATAAAGAATGCTCCCCTAACTCTCTGCTGGTATCTGGCGGGCAAACCACGGTAGCGAACTTGTTTTACAACATGGCCAGCCGGCAGATTGGTCTTGTGGGTATGTGGGACGTCGTCGCGTTTGATGAAGTGGCAGGGATCACTTTTAAAGACAAAGATGGCGTGCAGATCATGAAGGACTACATGGCGTCAGGTTCGTTCTCTCGTGGTCGTGACTCCATCGAAGGTAAAGCCTCCATGGTGTTTGTCGGCAACATTAACCAGAGCGTGGACACGATGGTCAAAACCAGTCATCTGCTTGCACCGTTTCCAGATGCGATGATTGATACAGCCTTTTTTGACCGTTTCCATGCCTACATTCCTGGTTGGGAAATTCCAAAGATGCGTCCGGAATTTTTCACCAATCGCTATGGTCTGATCACGGATTACCTCGCTGAATACATGCGCGAAATGCGTAAACGTAGCTTCTCCGATGCAATTGATAAATTCTTCAAGCTGGGAAACAACCTCAATCAGCGTGACGTGATTGCCGTACGCCGCACTGTATCCGGCTTGTTGAAGCTAATGCACCCAGACGGCGCTTACGACAAAGAAGATGTACGGGTTTGCCTGACCTATGCACTGGAGGTCCGCCGTCGCGTTAAAGAGCAGCTTAAGAAACTCGGTGGCCTGGAATTCTTTGATGTGAACTTCAGTTATATCGATAATGAGAGCCTGGAAGAGTTCTTCGTGAGCGTACCGGAGCAGGGCGGCAGTGAATTGATTCCCGCCGGTATGCCGAAACCTGGCGTAGTGCATCTGGTCACGCAGGCGGATTCAGGTATGACGGGCCTCTATCGTTTTGAAACGCAGATGACTGCGGGCAACGGCAAACATGCGGTGTCAGGTTTGGGGTCGAATACAGCAGCGAAAGAAGCGATTCGCGTGGGGTTTGACTACTTCAAAGGTAACTTAGGTCGTATCAGTGCTGCGGCTAAATTCTCTGAACATGAGTACCATCTTCATGTGGTGGAGCTGCACAGCACAGGGCCGAGTACAACCACCAGTCTGGCCGCGTTAATTGCGTTCTGTTCCATATTGCTGGCAAAACCGGTTCAGGAACAAATGGTCGTATTGGGCGGCATGACATTGGGCGGCGTGACGAATCCCGTTCAGGATTTAGCTGCGTGCCTGCAGGTAGCATTCGATAGCGGTGCTAAAAAGGTATTGCTCCCTATGGCCTCAGCTATGGATATTCCGACCGTGCCGACTGAATTGTTCACCAAGTTTCAGGTTAGCTTTTATGCCGATCCGGTGGATGCTGTATATAAGGCATTGGGTGTCAACTAAATATCGAGGAGTGATTCACACTCCTCAGTTAAATAATCCGTAAGTCTTTTATTGTTTTTTTTTGGACTATATTCTTTAATCCTGTTTTTCATCTGGAATGATGTACGGTTAAAAAATAATGAAACTAATTGCAAATGGATTGAACAAACAGTTTTTTAGTTCTTTTTTACCTCCTCCGGATTGCGAAATTGACGGTGTCGTTGCAGCCATAGCCTATGGTGATGATAAAACTGCCCTACTTGACCATTGTCTAAAAAATCATCATCGCCTTGATATCTGGATGCGATATGATCACACCGTCCCTGTATCCCCCTCACTCTTGGCGAAATTTCTTGCTAATACAAAAAATAATATCTTCTGCAAACTTGTTCCGGATCGTCTTCACAGTAAAGTCATCTGGTGGAAGGGTTATGGCGCATATATTGGATCGGCTAACTTAACCGATCGTGCATGGCATACAAACATAGAAGCAGGTATCTTCTTCACTGAGAGTGATTTATATAGTTCTAATCTAATTGAGCAGCTTGAGGAATTCTTCGATAGCTTAGCGTCTCTTGACTGTTGTGTTGATCTTAGTGACGATATCATTAATGAACAAAGACTATTGTTAAAATCAAAACTCGAGTTAGAGAAAAAAGAGCAAGAGCTTATCAAAAAGAGAAAAGTTCCTGAATGGGGCGGCGTAAACTTTATTGATAACAAAAAAAACAAAGATAAAAGAAAAGAGAATTTTCATAAAGAATGGGAAAGCACACTTTCAATCATTCATAATATCTCAAGCCAGATAAATGATTACAGGCCTATATGGGTATCAGAAGATACACCGATGTTCTGGCAAACCGATCAGTTTTTACATGCTTATTATTATAAGCAAGTTCATCAGCAAGATAATACTTATCCTTTTGAGGATCTTAATCGTACTAACAGTAAAAACCCACAAGCAGCATTGATGAGTATGCTCTCCTGGTGGAAAAGCCTTTCAGCCCCGCCGTCTAATGAGGATATTCATCTTGGGATTTACGCTCCCTATATTCGCGAAAATTTGTCAAAAAATAATATTGGCTCATTGACTGAGGATAAGCTCCATCAAATATTCTCTTATACACATGCAACAATGGACCATGTGATAAAAATGAGTGCTGAAACATTTGGCCAACCTGCCACAAAGTCCTTAAACAAGGAAGAACGTGCCGTTTTATTTACAAAATGGATCATGGGCCAAACAAATCAAAAAGGCATGACTATTACTGAATTACTCAATTATGTGCTCTACGGTGGAACGCCTTCTTTTATGTGGGAAAGGATCTATCAGGCAGGGAAAGATGAGCAATATAAATTCCAGCATTACGGTATTAACTCCATTGCTGAAGTTGTTGGCTGGGCCAGACCTGATGATACGCCTCCCAGGAATGGCAGAACCAATAAAGCATTGCGGGCATTAGGCTATCCAGTTCACGTGAATATTTGAACATATCCCTCCCTACTCCAGTAAATATAATTCTCACTCAATGAAGCAGTTCAAAGGCGTGCTCTGTTGACTAGAACACGCCTACCGGTGACAGATAGTACAAAATAGAATTATTTTACATCTCAATACTCTATCCAATCGGCCAAGATCACTCTGCATATTACTTTGAACCTAGAATGATTTTTCCCATTAAAGCATGTTTTGATTCAGACACTTCGCGGCGTTTATGTGACTTTATGGAAGATATGTACTCCCATACTGCAAATTTCTCTGAAACTAATTTGCCACATAAGTCTCTTTTCTTACATGAAGCCATGGAGCTTTGCAAAATCAAACGGACTAACCCCCTTCTCTCGGTTAGCATCCAAATAATCAGCCCACCACTGCAACATCAACCTGCGTTCTCCCAAATGTTCCGCCTTATGAATATATGCCGCACGCACAGAGCTACGCTCTTGATGGCTCATCTGCCTTTCCACCGCATCTCTCGACCACAAACCCGATTCAATCAATGAGCTACACGCCATCGTCCTGAATCCATGCCCACAGACTTCCGTTTTCGTGTCATAACCCATCACTCTCAGCGCCTTGTTCACCGTGTTCTCACTCATCGGCTTACGCGGATCGTGATCGCCCACAAAAATCAGCTCTCGATTCCCGCTCATGCTTTTGATCTTTTTCAGAATGGCGAGAGCCTGCCACGATAAGGGTACAAGATGGGGAGTTCGCATCTTCGAACCTCGCTGAGAATGTTTAACACCTTCCAGCGGCTCACGCTCTCCCGGAATCGTCCACATGGCCGTTTCAAAATCTACTTCTGACCAGCGGGCAAATCGCAGCTCGCTCGAGCGGATAAAGACTAACAAGGTAAGTTCGACAGCAAGTCGGGTGAACGGTCTGCCAGAGTAGTGATCAATGCAGTGAAGTAATTCGGGAATACGTTCAAGATCCAGAGCCGCACGGTGCTTTCTTTTCGCCGTAGCAACCGCACCAGCAATCTCTTGCGCGGGGTTGTAGTCAATTAAGCCGCTCTGCACAGCAAAGCGCATAATCGCGGTAGTGCGCTGTTGTAAACGAGCGGCAACTTCAAGACGACCTGATGACTCCACCGCTTTGATGGGGACAAGCAGAGCCCGTGTCTTCAGGTCAGCAATATTCCGCTTACCGTAGTAGCAAAGAGTTTATCTTCGAGGCTTTTCAATACACGAGCACTATGCGATGCGGACCACTTCTGATTGCTGGCGTGCCACTCTCTGGCTACCACTTCAAACGTTATCGCCTCTTGCTCCAGCTCTATCTTAACGGCTTTCTTGTTCTCACTGGGGTCGACGCCATTCACTAATAGCTTACGGGCCTCATCCCTACGTGCCCTGGCATCCGCCAGCGAGACTTCGGGGTATTTTCCCAGCGCCAGCATCTTCTCTTTACCACCGAAGCGATAACGAAGCCGCCAGTATTTGGAGCCGTTAGGGTGAACCAGCAAAACCATGCCTTCACTGTCAGTTAGTTTATAGGCTTTTGCTTCAGGCTTAGCCGAACGAACCTTCACATCACTCAGAGCCATGATGAGTATCCTTTCAAGGGTTCTGTGTGGGTACAAACATTATCGAACCGGGATATACCCGCAGTTGTACCCGCATCAGTAAGTTGATGTCGATGGAATCAGATTGATTTAAGTTGAGTGAAAAAGCGGGACAACACCTTACGGATACTGGAGTTTAGACACAAAAAAAGCCGCCCTTGGGCGACTTGATTGTTGCATCTTTTGGTGCGAAGGCCGGACTCGAACAATAAAATAAATCATTAAAATATATCATTTATTTTAATAATACTATAGAAAATGCCCCTTTTTGTGCCCCCACGCGTTTTTTACCCATCGTCATATCGTGAGTCATCAAATCTCTTTTAGTTAGGTTCCGTGTACCGGATCCTAACCGGAACAATCTAACATAAGGTTGTTCATTCGAATGCATTCTCACCTGCTCCATGCCAAAACTGAATCTTTCAGATATGGGAATAAAAATTTTTTTATGGAGAACTATTCAAACTGTTCACCAATGCTTTTTGTCATTAATATTCAATTAGTTATTGAGTGAATGGTTGGTGAACAGTGAACACTCGACTGTTCACCTCCGCAGGCTTATAGGTACAAATGTTATAGCTGTTGTAAGCGAAGAACCGATGTTGTCTTTCACCGGAAGCGAAGAAACGCCGAGGGTAAATAGTCTCATTATACGGAATATTGACAATTGCCCTGGCCAAATTATGTAAATACAGTAAAATGCAGTGCGCTATAATTTTTAGGAGGTTCATGGAGGGGAAGTCATGAAAGATCAAGATGTTAGAGCTGCTGTGCATCATAAATTATTGAAAGAAGTACATTCAGATCCTGATTGTCTTGTTATTGATGAGTTTTCCATATCTCTTGGCGCTAGTAGGGCAGATATTACAGTTATCAACGGGGTCATGCATGGCTATGAACTCAAAAGTGAGTATGATTCTCTTGAACGTCTACCGCTTCAAATTAAGCATTATTCATGTGTTATGGACAAAGTTACTCTCATTGTGGCTGAAAAGCATCTATTTGGAGCTTTAGAATTGATACCTGATTGGTGGGGAGTGAAAACAGTTACAGTTGGGCCAAAAGGTGCAATACATATAAAACATATGCGTGGTGAAAAATTAAATCGTCAGCATAATTCTTTGATACTTGCTCAACTTCTCTGGAAGGATGAGTGTCTTGAAATACTTGAACGATGGGGCTTCTCTAAGGGATATAAAAGCAAGCCCCGTTTTGAATTATGGAATGCAGTCGCAGAAAAAATTCCAGTACCTGATTTAAGGCTCGAAGTCAGAACGGCGTTAAAAAAACGCGTTGACTGGAAATTAAGGCCTAGCAGGTAAGTGTTGAGCTAATCTGGTCAGTTGTATAACGACTAGCTTCAAATGATGCGTATGTGCAACTTTCCTCCATTCTTTCGAACCACCTGACTTATTTACACCAAGTGCTCTCTGATTAATATAATCATCCCCCCAGCTAAATTTCTGCCCATAGACAATATAGACGGGAGAATTAATTAGAATATTACAAAGATTTTTCGTTTGTCCCCAACCATTTCCTTTTACAGCTGTTCCTTTGACAAATATCCACGATGTATCATTTGAATATCTTACAGCCACATATTGTTTCATCAAACGGGGATCCACGTTTGTAATTGTAGAGCTCGCTGTAGGATAATCGCTAAAACTTGGCGTTCTGTTTAAATTTGTATTCTGAACAACGTAAGTCCAAAGATCATATTCATGCCTTGGAATATGATGAATTTTATGCTGCGGTATTCCAGCCTGAGAAGCTGGATATGCTGTGGATGAAATGATCAACGACCTCCAGTGTGCCTGACCAACGAGTGTCTCAAATACATTTAAAGCCAACTGTTTAAGGTCATCATTTGCATTTTGAATATCACCAAAATCAATTATTACATCAATGAAAGATGGGTGGAGGTTAAACTGATTAATCAATTGACCGAACAGATGCCATGTTTGCGGATTAATTGAGACAGCAATTCCATTTGTTAAGTTACGCTGCACTGCATGAATGTAATTTGGCGAAGATACCGGTGAAACTACAGGTATAACTTCTTTGCCAAAAGCCTTTGCGTCTTGAATGCACATGTCTAACGGATGATGGCGATTCGTTCCGTGCCCATCCAGGTATTTAACATCAAGCAAAATGGCACGGTTCGCTGACCATGCAGATGCTAAATTAGCTCCGAAGTTAGACAAATACGAATTAAGGCTTTTTTTATAACATTCATTTTCATGATCCCAGTCAATATCAGGTATCGTGATGACTGGGGTTAAGCCATCTATTGTTGCCTGCTCTAACTGCATCAATGATTCGTATTCAGCAGGTCTCCATTTTAGCTGTGGATAGTAGTGATGAAGTTTCATTAATATTCCTTGTCAGAGTTATCAGACCGCCTTACCGTACATTGAACAAATGGTCCGACGTGTCAGGGGAGTATGATAATGAAAATAACAAAAAAAATTGAACTACATCTAATTCCTAACAATATTGACTACTATGATGAACCATCATTTCAGAGTGAGAATCGATTGTGATTGGTTGCTACATTCGTTGAAACTCTATGCTAAATAGAGCCCGTTTAGCAAACATTAATGCCGATATATATATTGCACGATATTTTACCCAGCATTGGTCATATAATAACCTGCCCATCATTGATTGACACATAAAATGTTATCCGAGTCCGCCCCTGGCATTGAGCAGCCCGCTAATTTTTAAGCGGGAGAAATTTTTCTAGAAAACCTGCTCAGCACAGTTGTTTGCCCAGGAAAAAAAGACCGGCATCAGCCGGTCACGTTAGCTTATTTTGTGGTGGTTTCATCACACTTTGGCAGCCAGTCTCCGTTGCTTTCCTCTCTGAGAGTAAGGTTAGTTTGTACTCCCTGATTTGTTCGCCGCCTGTCATAGTTCAGGCCGTACTCTTTGAGCATGGTCGGCAATCCCTTTCCGAACATCGTCAGGCTCAGGGTGTTCTTGTAGCCATGTGCCTCCATGTACACCAGATAGGCGTGATACAGATAAAGCCTCGGCTGGCGTGGAATAATGTTGGCATTACCCATATACATCCCGTCAGCGTCCGGCAGGGCTTCCAGATAGCCACAGAAGTCGAATGCCGGGTCGGCGTCGCGCTTGATGCTGAGCGCCTCTCCGGAGTTCTGCTGTAACTGAAGCAGTGCGCGGGCGGTCATCGGGTCGCTGAACCGTTGCATAAGCTGGCGCACAATGACGGCCAGCTCGCGGGCGATTTTATCCTTCAGGTGCGGGTCGCGCTCCTCAGGGGCAATCTGTTCCGGGAAATGCAGGATAACGCGGCGACGGGAAACACCGCCGCTGCGGTCGGTGAAGCGCATCGGATTGTTGTTAACGGCCAGAATCACCGCCGGAATATGCGTGGAATAGGCGTCACGGTATTTCGGGTCAACCGACACTGCATCACCGCCGGTGATGGCCTTGAGCCCGGCACCGTCACCGCTCCATTTCTCCTGGTCAGGCAGACGAATCAATGAGAAGCCAATCAGCGCAGCACGCTCGCGCGGCGATTCCAGCGTCTCAATGGTCGCGGAGGTGGCGTTATCTTCCCCGGCCAGAAGGGTCGCGATTTCGGCCAGAATACTTTTGCCGCTTCCGCCCGGCCCGGTAACCTCAAGAAAGAGCTGCCAGTCGTAGCGGTTCGCCAGTACCATAAACAGTGCGGCGAGTATCACGTCGCGCTTGTCGGCGCGACCACCGGCAGCCCGGTCGAGCCACTGCCAGAAATGCGGGGCATGCATTTCCAGCGTTTCGCCCGCCACCGGCGGGGTGAAATCCACCTCACACAGGGTGCGCAGCCAGTGGGATTTGTGGTGCGGGCTGAACGTGCCGCTCACGGTATCAAGCACGCCGTTACGAAAGCCAATCAGCCGCCGTGCCGGAGCGCCCTGCTGTGGAATAATCAGTTTCAGGGTCTCCACCACCGACGCAATTTTGCCTGATGAGAACGGCGCGCGCAGGCGCTGGAAAAGTGCGGCCACATCGCGGGAGAAGTCAGCCGGGGAAATCACTTTCCAGGCTCCGGTTTCATAGCGGGAAAGAAGCTGGCCGTTCGGGTCAACCGCCAGCGCCTCGCCGTAGTGCTCATGCACGCGCATCGCCTTCTCACTGGTGCTCATGGCGGTAAATTCCGCCTCGCTCATGGTGTCGAACGGGCTCGCGACCGGTGGCTTAATGGCATCGTAAATCGCGCGTCGCGTCGCCTCTTCGCCCTGCTGCATAAATGCATCATTCCAGTCACCGAACACCGGCGGCAGCGCGACAATTCCCTCAAAGGCTTTTGCTGCCGCAGCGGCTTTTGTCTGGCCGTCGCCATTCAGGTCACGGTCGGCAGCAAGGACAATCTGACAGCCCGGATGCCTGTTGCGGGCAAGGCTCGCCAGAGAAAGCAGGTTCACGGACGACAGCGCCACCATCACGGTTTCTCCGGTCAGGTGATGCACGGTCAGCGCCGTGGCGTACCCTTCCGCTATCCACAGGCGTTTTCCCGCCTGTTTTTCACCGTTGATAAGGTGACAGGCTCCCTTCACCTGGCCGCCTTTCAGGGTGCGTTTGTCGCCGTCAGCGTTAATGAGCTGGAGGTTAACCAGCTCTGATTTATCGTCATATAGCGGCACCACCACATCCCCGGCGCGGTATGTCACGCCGCCGGTTTTGTGCGTGGTGGTAAGCGTCAGACATTCGAGACCGGGAAAGCCCTTGCGGTTCAGATAGGCGTTACCGGAGGCTGAACGGCTTTTCGCCAGCAGACTGGCCGCCAGCGCGGCGGCCTCCCTGCGCCCGGCTTCGGTTTCCGCCGTATCAGCAGCAATCACCGCCGGGGCAACCGGCGTCAGGCTGCCGGTCACGGCGTTCACGCGGTCGGCGGCTTCGCTGACCGTCACGCCCAGTGCCTTTACAACCAGACTCAGCCCGTCGCCCGCGCCGCACTGGTTGCAGAACCACGTCCCGCGCCCCTCTTTATCATCAAAGCGGAAGCGGTCAGCGCCACCACATACCGGACAGGCCTGATGCCGGTTTTTAATGACCTTCACCCCCAGCGCCGGGAGAATGCGCGGCCAGTGGCCGCATGCCTGTTTCACGGTTTCCGTTACGTTCATTTTCATTGGTTTTTTCTCCCTCAGTGCAGCACAGGCTTTTTGATATGGCGGGCGCAAAGTTCGTCCATGACGGCGAGCCCCAGAAAGGACAGTGACGGGGCGGCTTTAAGTGGCCCGGCTTCCATCAGGTCTTCCAGCAGCGCACAGGCAATCTGTCGGCCTTTTTCCTCGCCGTGCTGGCGCAGATAGAAGCCCTCCAGCTCGGCAGCGATGGTGGATTCCAGCGCATCGAGGGTGAGGTATGGATAGCGGTGCTGGCGTTTGCACAGGGTCAGCCAGGCACAGGCGACCGCACGGCGGTACAGTGCGGCGCGTAATACGGGCGGTAATGGCTGTTTCATGCGTGTACCTCCTCAGTGAGCCAGCGCTGGTTGCAGCGTTCGACCACATCGTCAAGCCGGGTGGTCATCAGGTGAATGACGGAGGCGAGCTGTAAATGCTGTTCCGGTGACTGGCAGGCACCTGAAACATCCTGCGATATCAGCATATTTCCGACGAACTGGCCGACATTACGCAGGTGTTCAAGATGCCGGAGGTCAGTATGGGTAATGGTCAGGGTCAGTTCTTTCACGCGAATACCTCCGCAACCGGCAGACGGGCGGCAAAGGAGAGAATGTAATCGCGAACAAGGGAACGGCGTGCGGCGTGTTCATCACCGGCCACGGTGCGGAGCATACGGATACGGGACTTGAGGTCTGCACGACGGACGGCGGCAAAAACAAAGACGAACTGCGGGTGTGACGGGGTGAGGATAGTAGCCATGATGGCAGCCTCCAATGTTTGCGTTTGAACGCTACCACCGGAAACGCCAATTTCACTGGTGGTAGCCCAGACGGGGTTGGCGTAACCGGCAACATTGGAAACCGGCGCTTCGTAAGAAGCCCCCGCCTGAGCCACCATTACTCGACAGATCCAAAGGTAAGGGAACCTTTGGATAGAAAATGAGTGCACTGAGGCATAGACACAAAAAAAGACGCGTGACGCGTCTGGTGTCACCAATGTTGTATACGGGACGCCAATCCCGGCTGCCGATTTTGCGACAGCGGGAAAACTATACCTGGAAATGCTGAAAAGAAGCAAGCCAGGAAAAGGCTGTTTTTGCAGACCGGGCATCATCATGCGTCGCAGACCCGGTTACGCGCCGCGATGCGAACGCTCATCCAGGCAGCAATTTCACTGTGCAGCCAGGCGACATTTTTACCGCCGAGGGAAACCTGTTGCGGAAACGCATTCCGGCTGATGAGGTCGTAAATGGTCGAGCGCGACAGGCCGCATAAATGCATCACTTCCGGCAGGCGTAAAAAACGCTCCTGAACAGCATCAGAAACCGGCATTAACGGTGCGGCAGGGGCGGAAGACGGGGAAGAAAAAGCGGTGTGCATCGGGCTACCTCATAATGTCCATACAGTGCCGGTCGTATCTTTCCGGCTTCGGGTAGCTCTCTATTTTGTGAATATTTTTGCGTATTACAACAAGGGCACTCCTGGCTGTTTCCTGCAAGGTTGTCTGTTTAATAAGCAGCTTATTTTTCGGGTTTGCCTCTGTTTGCCAATAAATGCCAATGTCGGCCAATATGACCAGCAACTAAAATTGCAAACCTTTTTATCCGATTAATTAAGCGGGCATTAACAGGAAAAAACATCAGAAAAAAATACTGCCGTACCGGAAGAAACAAAAAGCCGGTGAACAGTAGTGAACAGTTGGTGAACACTTAATTCTTTAACTGTTCACCTTTTAACTTACTGTATTACTTATTCTTTTATTTCTCAGTGAACAGTGTGAAGAGTTAACTACAGAAAAACAAACAGACAGAGGGCTTTTCCTGCGACTTCTTTCTGGCGAGCCGGTTTTTTCAGCGGCTTTCTGTGCCATTACGGCCACAACTGCAACCGGTCGTTTCGTTGTGCAGGGCGCGGCAGAATGCGCTTACATTGACAACACAGAGAGCCCCGCCATGAAAACTGAACTTATGACCTCCATCATGAAAACCATCGGCAGCACGCAGACCGGTGCCTCCCGCGCCGTTATCGAGGGTGCTGTTAATACTGTGCATAAAAAAGCCGCAGAGGATAACGCCGCCGCCGTCAACCGTGCCCTGAAGGCCTTTACAGAGGCAAAAGCCGCCCACACCGGCAGCATGCTAAAACTGAACGACATCGGCGCAGCCATCACGCGCAGCGAAAAGGAACGGAAGAACGCGCTTGAGGAAAGCGCCGCAGCAGAGAAGAGCTGGCGCGAGCGTTTCCGCAGTCTCGGCGGTGCCATGACGCCGGAGCTCAAAGCCGGACACAGCAGACACATCGCCGGTCGTGAGCTGGCGGAGGAGTTCACCGGCCTGATTGCTGAACTGGAGACGGACAAATCCCGCGCCATGCTGGAAGCCTGCACGACAGGTAAAACGTATGTCACTGAGCATGCACGGGCGTTTGGCGTCTGCGCACAGGCAGAGTGGGCTGAGGCCATGCGGGACATCAGCCCGGCACTGGTGCGGGCGTTCTGCCTGCGCCTGCGTGCGCTGGAGCTGAACGGTGCGACGCGCCCGGCGGACATTCTGGCTGAGGAGCTGCACATGCATGTTGCGGTGCAGGCACAATTTTATAACTTTGACATGGACAATGAGCCGGTGTTCTCACAGCTCGGCATGCACCGCCCGCCGCTGACCGGCGTGGATATGGCGCTGTATAAAAGTCCGCTGAAGCGTTCGCAGCTTGCCACGCAACTGGCCGAAAAGAGAAAGCAGGCGGAGGGCTGAGGCATGTTTCACTGCCCCTTTTGTAAACAGCCTGCGCATGTGCGTACCAGCCGCTATCTGACGGAAAACCTCAAACAGCGCTATCACCAGTGCACCAGTATTGAGTGCTCGGCCACCTTCCGCACCACCGAGACGCTTGATGGCGTGATACGCAGACCTGCGATGCCGGAAACCCCGGTTTTACGGGCAGATATTCAGCGGCAATAATCCTCCGAAAATCTCCTGATTTATGTGCGCCGGTACGCGTTACCGGCTGCACTCTCAGCACCCCGAAAAACGCAAAAAAATCCCGATATTTTTCCGAAAAATACCCTGCATGCATCTGGTGCATTTAACTGCATTTATTTCTCTGCCCGTCAGAACCCCGCCCGCGCCAGTCCCGGCGAGGCCTGTGCCCGGTCATGCATCTGCATTTAAACCGCCCTGCAAAGCGGGCAGGCGAGGCGGGGAAAGCACTGCGCGCCATAACATTAATTAAAGTTTTTTTGCTCTCATATTTAAGTACATATTTATGTAAAACATTTCTAAGACTGGGGAAATTTTGATATCAGATTTATCTCTATAAGTTTGAGTATAGACGATAGAAAATCCCTTAAGAATAAATACAGCTTGCAAACTGGTTCTATCTGCTTGACAAATAGTTTGATGAACGAAGAGTTGAAATTGCAGTAAAACTTTTTAGGCACAAAAAGGAGATCGGCAATGTTAGTTTACGTTAATAACTTCAACTTAATTGGGGCCAATCATTTTGATAAGGCATTTAATTCCGTTGCTGGTTGGTTGAAAAATGTTACCGGCAGGCATTTCACTGTTGATGAACTCAGAAGTAATAGTGAATATCAACATGAAAAATTCAAAATCAGAGTTTATACCGCAACAAAGAAAGAACCTTATCTATATTCAATACTGCTTACCCACAAAGATGATAATGTTCGTGGCAGATACTGGAGCACAGAAATTGCGATACGTTTAGATGAATCCTCTACCTTTTTATCTATCCTCCTAGAGACACAAGACGTTAGCACTCGAGTCACAACCATTCCATCATCTACAAGGCCAAAATTAGTTTCTTTTTTACTTAAAAATTCCCAACTGGACTATGATACTGTAGGCATTAAACCCAATAAAATCACAGACACTACAGAAGATTACACTGCGCTTTCATATGAAGTAGATCGATTAGAAAGAAATTATCCATTAATTCTTGTTAGCAATGGACAGGAAGCTAAACCACTCATAGATCCAAACAAACTACAAGAGCAGTTACTTGGCTTGGCCCAAGTTGTATATACAGAAGATGAAATAGATAGTTGGGAGATGGAGAGAACGCTCGGAAGAAAGTATTCAGCATGGGGCGGTGCAGTTAATATAATTTTCCCGCCTTACAAGAAAAACTCTTGCGCAACTCACCTCTTACTCAATAATGAGATTAAATCACTATTGGAATCAAAAAATAATTTAAATCATCATATATTATCAATAATAACCCACAAAACTAATGCAATAAAAAACAAAGCTCACTTCTCGCCTATTGACGTAAGATCCAAACGACAAAAAGACTATCAAATCTCGCTTAGGGAAAAGTTCAATGCATTAGCAGAAGTCAATGATTTTAAAGAGCTTGCAGAGGAGGCCTTCACTCAACTTGAAGAGCAATCATATGTTATAGATAACATAAATGAAGAGCATCGAAAAAAAGTATTAGAGCTTGAGGAATTATATCTTGGTTCGTTAGAGGAACTTGATACAGCCCAACAAGAACTAAAAAACAAAGAATTTAAAATAAATGACCTTAAGGGATTGCTTCAACAATTAACTAACAATGGCAAAAGTGGGCTACAGAATGAAAATATTTCTAAAGAAGAGCTAATCAATTGCTTAGCACTGGATTTATCTCCTGAGCAATGTTTAAGGATAGTTTCAGATTTCATACCTGAGCGAGTAACAATATTAGAAAGCGCGTATAAATCCGCCAAAGAAATGGATAGATTTAAAAACGGAAGAGGTTTAATAATAAAATTATGGCGATTAGGTACTGAATATCTAGATGTATTCTTAACATCAGGAGACTCAAAGGCTAAAGAGGTTTTTGGAAAATCTTATTCTGCGAAAGAATCTGAAACCACTACAAACAATAGAAGGTTATCTTCCCTTCGTAAATTCAATTACAATGGTCAAAGCATAGAAATGCAGAGACACTTAAAAATGGGCGTATCACAAAATGTTGAGCAAACTTTAAGGGTCTATTTTCACGTAGACCAAGAAGCAAAAAAAATAATCATTGGTTATTGCGGTGAGCACTTACCAGTAAGTTCAGTCTAAATTCCCACCCCCATCATAATAACTTTGATGGGGGCATTAAATGCCGTCAGTGCAATCCAGTTTCTTTGTAATATTTAGCATAATCAAAAGGGGTAATTAGCTTTATTCTATTTTCATCGATAAAATCAGCCCACCACTGCACCATCACTCTCCGCTCATCCAAATGCTCAGATGTATGAATATATGCCGCGCGTACATTATTACGCTCTGAATGGCTCAACTGTCGTTCTATTGCATCATCGCTCCATAACCCTGACTCACCCAATGCACCACGCGCCATCGTCCTAAATCCATGCCCGCAGACCTCAGTTTTCGTGTCATAACCCATGGCACGCAGAGCGCTGTTTACTGTGTTTTCACTCATGACTTTTGCAGCATCGTGATCCCCGGGGAAAAGCAGCTCCTTATCACCACTGATTTGCTTAAGCTGTTCCAACAACACCATGGCTTGTCGGCTAAGTGGAACGATATGTTCCTCTTTCATCTTCATGCCACGGTAAGAGTAACGCACGCCTTTAATTTCTTCCCGCTTTGCCGGTATGCGCCATATTGCTTTCTCAAAGTCGAACTCATCCCACCGCGCAAAACGTAACTCGCTTGAACGAACGAATGTGAGCAAAGAAAGCTCGACCGCAATCCGTGTCATCACACGCCCACGATATGCAGCAAGACGAGCAAGAAATTCAGGGAACCGGCTAGAGGGTAAAGCGGGATAATGCCGCGCTTTAGTTGTTGATAAAGCACCAGCCATATCACTGGCTGGATTAGCGTCGATGTAATCGTTCTGTACTGCATAACGCATAATGGCCGTGACACGCTGTTGCAGGCGCTGCGCGACGTCATGCTTACCGCTGGCATCAACTTTCTTAATCGGGGCTAGCAGATGGCTGGTTTTGAGCTGGCGAATATCGGACGAGCCGATATAAGGAAAGATATACAGCTCAAGGTAACGAAGAACGCGCGATCGATGATCATCACTCCAGCGCTTATTGCTGGCATGCCATTCAAGCGCGATAGTTTCAAAAGTATATGCCCCCGCGTTTTCGGCCTGAGCTTCCTTCTGTTCAGCTTTCGGGTCGATACCCTGCACTAACAGCTTCTTAGCTTCATCGCGCTTTGCTCTAGCCTGAGCAAGCGTAACAGTAGGCCAAACACCAAAAGCAAGGCGATCCTCTTTTTTGTCAGAGGGTCGTCTATATTTCATGCGCCAGTATTTAGATCCCTTGGCCGAAACCTCAAGATACAAACCGCCGCCATCGGCCATTTTGTAGGTTTTGTCTTTAGGCTTTGCGGTCTCTACCTGTCTGGCGTTGAGCTTCATTTTGGGGGCACATTTCTAATCGAAGTTAAGATGCCCCCAATTATGCCCCCAGTGCCCCCCGGATTTCAACGGACTGACTCGGACAATGCCGGATGTAAAAATCGCTGCACGCCTTGATTTTAAAGGGTTTGATGGACTTTCTCGGATGGTCTTGGAAGAGGTCTTGGTGCCGAAGGCCGGACTCGAACCGGCACGTATTTCTACGGTTGATTTTGAATCAACTGCGTCTACCGATTTCGCCACTTCGGCACTGAAGGGGATGCTGATAGCGGGTTGCATTATACCTGTTGCAGATCCCGGCGCAAGCATTCCCCCGCCTTGTCGCGTCTAAATGCCGAAAAAATCGACACATCTCCACCGCACTCCCCCACTATCTGGAACGCTTCTCGCAAAACGCTGCAACGTGACGGCGGCGGTTTACATTTATCGCGTCTTGTTATCTGATCCTGTTACGGGTTTTACCCATTCCCCACATCCATAGATCAGGACAAGGCATGCGTTTCTATCAGGTTGAGCCCACGCTGGAGAACTACTGGCGCGGCATAATCCTCTTTGGCAAAAATGTCGCTTCCTACAAATTCGCGCTGGCCCATGCGCTGTACGACGTGAAACGCGACGGCAGCGACCTTATCTTGCTCGAAGATCTCGCGGTCCCGTTCAGCCAGCATCTGTGTCGCCATCTGGCACAGGCACCAAAGCAAATCACCTCCTCCAGAAGTCAGTATCTGGATGCCTGTCGCCAGTTTAATGCCGGAGAGATCGACCAGAATGCGCTGACAGAAGCGACGCTGCGAAACGGCTTTAATGTTGTGCTCAATGCGTTTCACAACGTCAATCAGGGCGAAATCGAAAAACGCTTTTTTATCGACGAGCGTAAAACCCACAAAGGCATACGCCTGACGACAAATTTTCATCAGCTCACGGAAGGTATGCAGTATCAGAACCTTAAGCTGGAGACGGACGCCCGCTGGAACCTGGTCGAGCAGGGTTGGGCGATGGGCGTGTCGCGCAACCTTATTGCCGTGGAGCATGACGAACAGGACAACATGCTGTTCAGCATCCAGAATAACCGCCGTGTCGATATCACCAGTTGTCGCGACAGCCTCAACGGCTACCAGAAAGGCCGCTGCTTTTACTGCTTCGCACCTATAAGCGTAGAAACCGGCGACGCAAACCTGGCCGATGTCGATCACTTTATTCCGTGGATGCTCAAAGACCAGGTGAGGAATGTGAATGGCGTCTGGAACCTGGTGCTGGCCTGTAAATGTTGTAACCGGGGTAAACAGGGGAAATTTGCCCACGTCCCCTCATTGAAACTGCTGCAGCGCCTGCACGATCGTAACGAGTACTTCATTACCAGCCACCTCCCGCTGCGCGAAACCCTGATGCGCCAGACCGGTGCGAGCACTGTAAAACGGCATGATTTCCTGTCAAATGTCTGGAACACTGCTCGCGTAAACTTATTCCACGAATGGGAGCCAAAGGCCGCCGGGCCGGATACTTTCTGATGACCATTAACTACTATCAAAACCATGCACAGGCATTCTTTGCCGACACCATCGGCGTCGATATGTCGTCGCTCTACGCCCCTTTTACCGCGCACCTTGCCCCTGGCGCGCGCGTGTTGGACGCCGGATGCGGTTCCGGGCGCGACAGCCGTGCATTTCTGGAGATGGGTTATCAGGTCGAGGCCTTTGATGCGTCCTCCGAGATGGTTCGCATGGCATCGCAGCATAGCGGGCTGGCGGTTAAGCAAATGACATTCAGCGATGTCGATGCCACTGACCGTTACGACGGCATCTGGTGCTGCGCGTCCCTGCTACACGTGGAAGCACACGCTTTACCGCAGGTGATGTCTACGCTGGCGCAGGCGCTGAAACCCGGCGGAATCTGGTACGTCTCGTTCAAATATGGCGAACAGGAAAGAGAGAAAGAAGGTCGTCATTTCAGTGACTTAACCGAATCAGGCCTGACCGCGCTGGTCAGCCCATTACCGGATGTTCAGGTGGTGTCGATGTGGACGACGCAGGATAAACGCCCGGATCGTGCGGAAACCTGGCTTAACGCCTTGTTACGCAAAGATTAACTCCACTACTCTGACTATCCTCTACACTCAAATCTCACACCATCATGAGGAAAGGCGATGTCGATTATCAAAAGCTATGCCGCTAAAGAAGCCGGGGCAGACCTGGAGCTGTTTGAGTACGACGCGGGGGAATTGGGTCAGGAAGATGTGGAAGTACAAGTGGATTATTGCGGGATCTGCCACTCGGATTTGTCGATGATCGACAACGAGTGGGGCTTCTCTCAATATCCGCTGGTCGCCGGGCATGAAGTGATTGGCCGCGTGGTGGCGCTGGGTAGTGCCGCGCAAAACAAAGGGCTGAAAGTCGGTCAGCGCGTGGGCATTGGCTGGACGGCGAAAAGCTGCGGTCACTGCGACGCCTGTATCAACGGCGACAATATCAACTGCCAGGAAGGCGCGGTGCCAACCATCCTTAACCGCGGCGGCTTTGCCGACAAAATCCGTGCGGGCTGGCAATGGGTGATCCCGCTGCCGGATACCATTGATGTCGAGACCGCCGGGCCGCTGCTCTGCGGCGGTATTACCGTGTTTAAACCGCTGCTGATGCACCATATCACCGCTACCAGCCGTGTCGGGGTAATTGGAATTGGAGGACTGGGCCATATCGCCATCAAACTGCTGCGGGCGATGGGCTGTGAGGTGACGGCGTTCAGTTCGAACCCGGCGAAAGAGGCCGAAGTCCGCCTGATGGGCGCGGATTATGTGGTGAACAGCCGCGATCCGGAGGCCTTAAAAGCGCTGGCGGGCCAGTTCGATTTGATTATCAACACCGTAAACGTTGATTTGCAGTGGCAGCCGTATTTTGAAGCGCTGGCCCACGGCGGCGCGTTCCATACCGTCGGCGCAGTGCTGAAACCGCTGGAAGTCCCGGCCTTTACGCTGATTGGCGGCGACAGAAGTGTGTCCGGTTCCGCGACCGGTACGCCGTTCGAGCTGCGTAAGCTGATGAAGTTTGCCGGGCGGGCGAAGGTGGCACCGACTACCGAGATGTTCCCGATGTCGCAGATTAACGAGGCGTTGCAGCATGTGCGTGACGGGAAGGCGCGTTACCGCGTGGTGTTGAAAGCAGATTTCTGATATCCCCCTCACCCCTGCCCTCTCCCACAGGGAGAGGGAGTAAACCCGCACTCATATTTACATCGGGAGCCAGGCGTAGCCCGGATAAACGCAGCGCATCCGGGAAATGGCTTACCCCTTCGCCAGCGCCGCAAACACCTCTGCAATCGCCACTGCGCCAGGGTCGGTGACGCCTTCCAGACTCTCACTGTTCACATAGGACGAACGGCCCGCGCCAGCGGTCTGCATGGTCGCGGTTTTGGCGGCCCCCGCTTTTGCGGCAGACGCTGCGGCATCCAGCCCGCTATCGCGCAAGGCTTCCAGCGCCGGTTGCAACGCGTCGATAAGCGTTCGGTCGCCTAAGTCCGCGCCACCGTAGTGTTTCATCTGGTGTAGCCCACGGAGCAACGCCTCTGGCAAAGATTTACCATCATGCTCAGCCTGACCTGCGGCGGTAAAGAAGATGGACATCAGCACGCCGCTGGAGCCGCCCATTACTGTTGCCAGCCGCTCGCCCACCAGTTGCAGCAACTGCGCGGTGTTATTCAGCGGCAATTCGCCCTGCTCCAGCAAATGGATAATTTCCCGCGCCCCTTCGGCGAACGTCGAGCCGGTATCGCCATCGCCCACTTTGGCATCCAGCGCATTCAGACGATTTTCGAGATCGACAAGTGTCCGCGCCGCCGTCGAGACCAGCGTTTTTACCTGTGGGTTTTCCGACGGTTCGATTTCCAGTTGGTTGTAAACCGGGTTGTGGCGCTGGGTTTTCATCGGCGCAAAAGGCACCGGTTTTTGCCAGCCGACGGTCTGTACATCGGCATTAATGGCTTTCTCAAATGTCTCGTTCAGGCGTAACAGCGAGAGGGAAAAGCCTTTCATATCCAGCGAACTGACCAGCGGCGCGGGGCCAATCAGATACGCAATCTGATCTTTCAGCGCCGAGTGTGCCAGCTCTTTGGTGAGCAGGGCCATTTCGAGCGCTGACACACCGCCCAGGTTGTTGATTAACACCGCAACGCGGTCATCCCCGGCTTGTGCTTTCAGCGGTGCAACCAGCGTCTCAATCAACTTCTGGCTATTATGCGAGTCCACCGTGCTCGCGCCCGGCTCGCCGTGAATGCCGAGCCCCAGTTCGACCTGCCCATGCTGGATACGGTCGTCTTCATCGCTGCTTCCCGGCAGGTTGCAGGTCTCCATCGCCAGCCCCAGGCTCCAGACACTCTCACTGGCCTGTCGGGCGATGTCGCGCACTTCGCTTAAGGATTTACCCTGCTCGGCGGCGTAGCCTGCGATTTTATGCACCAGCGCCGTTCCGGCGATGCCGCGCGGCTGTTTATTGTCCGGCAGAGCGATGTCATCGGCGACGATCACCATCTCTACTTTCAGCCCGTAGCGTTTGGCTTTTTCTGCCGCGAGGCCGAAGTTAAGGCGGTCGCCGGTGTAGTTTTTAACGATCAGCAGGCAGCCCCGGTCACCGGTGACGGCGACGATCGCGTTGAGCACAGCATCAACGCTCGGCGAGGCAAACACGTCGCCACAGACGGCGGCAGTGAGCATTCCCTTACCTACAAAGCCAGCGTGTGCGGGCTCATGGCCGGAACCGCCGCCGGAGATCACTGCAACGCGGGATTTATCCCAGTCGGCGCGGGCAACAATACGAATAGCGGGGTCGATGTCGAGGCGAACTAAATTGCCGTGGGGAGCGGAAATCACCATTCCTTCAATGGCGTCATTGACCAATTGTTTTCGGTCATTAAAGAAGAATCTGGACATAGCTTCCTGAATTTTTTGAGAACCGTAAGGAAAGCGTAGCCAGGATAAGGGAAAGTGTGTCGATGAAATAGGATGAGTTTAGTGCGGCCAGGCGCTCTCTCCCACAGGGAGAGGGAGAAAGCAGCCCGGATAAGGCGAAGCCACATCCGGGAGCAGAACAGAAACCTAGTTCTTACGCATCAGCAGCCAGAGGCTAATCAGGAAGAACGAAGTACTTGGCAGCAACGCGCCAATAATCGGCGGAATGCCGTATACCAGCGTCAGCGGGCCAAAAATCTGGTCCAGCAGGTAAAATACAAAGCCGAAGCTGATACCCGTCACCACGCGCACGCCCATCGGCACGCTACGCAGCGGGCCAAAGATAAACGACAGCGCCATCAGCATCATCACCGCCACGGAAAGCGGCTGGAAAATTTTGCTCCACATCTGGAGCTGATAACGCCCGGCATCCTGGCCGCTTGATTTCAGGTATTTCACATAGTTGTGCAGACCGCTAATCGACAGTGCGTCAGGGTCCAGCGCCACCACGCCCAGTTTGTCCGGCGTGAGGTTGGTCTTCCAGGTACCGGTCAGCGTCTGTGTACCGGTCACTTGTTTCGGGTCGGTCAGGTTGGATTCATCCACCTGCGACAGCCGCCACAGCCTGGTGTCTTTATCGAACTTCGCTAAAGCGGCATAGCGAACGGACTGCAAACGACGCTGATCGTTGAAGGAGTAAATACTCACCCCACCCAACTCATCATCGCTCTTCACCCGCTCAATATAGACAAAGGTCTCGCCATCTTTCGCCCACAACCCTTGCTGGGTGGAGAGCAGCGAACCGCCATACATTGACTGCGCGCGCTGGTTACGCGCCATTTGTTCGCCCTGCGGCGCCACCCATTCGCCAATCGCCATGGTTAACAGCACCAGCGGGATGGCCGTTTTCATCACTGACAGCGCCACCTGCATACGGGTGTAACCCGAAGCCTGCATCACCACCAGTTCACTGCGCTGGGCCAACATCCCCAGCCCCAGGAGCGCGCCAAGCAGCGCCGCCATCGGGAAGAAAATCTGAATATCTTTCGGCACGCTGAGGATGGTATAAAGCCCCGCCCCCATCGCGTCATAGCTGCCCTGCCCGGCCTTTTTCAACTGGTCGACAAATTTAATGATGCCGGAGAGCGACACCAGCATGAACAGCGTCATCATGATGGTGGAAAAAATGGTTTTGCCGATATAGCGGTCAAGTACGCCAAACGCCTGCATTATACCGCTCCTCTGCCCATCACACGGGCGCGAATCCGACGCATCGGTACCGTGTCCCACAAGTTCAGACCCATCGCCAACGCCAGGTACGCCAGGTTAACCGCCCACATCCAAATCATCGGATCGATTTTGCCTTTTGCGGCATTGGATCGCAGGGAAGTTTGTAGCAGGAAGAACACCAGATACAACAGCATGGCGGGCAGCATCGACAGCACGCGTCCCTGGCGCGGGTTCACCACGCTCAGCGGCACGACCATCAGCGCCATCATAAATACGGTGAATATCAGAGTCAGACGCCAGTGTAACTCGGCCTTAGCGCGTGGGGTATCCGTTCGCCACAGCGTATCAAGGCCCATCTGCTCGGTATCGTCCGGGTCCAGCGTCACCGCCTGGTGGCCGATAATCGCCTGATAATCTTTGAAATCGGTAACGCGGAAATCACGCAACAGCGCCGTCCCTTCAAAGCGGGTGCCGGTGTTCAGGGTCACGACCTGAGAACCATCTTTCAATTGTGCAAGATGGCCGGAGTCCGCTACCACCACAGAGGGGCGGGAATTGCCTTTCGTGCGAATCTGCGCCAGGAAGACATCGTGGAATTTGCTGCCTTCCACGCTTTCGATAAACAGCACCGAGTTACCGTCAGAGGCTGGCTGGAACTGCCCTTGCGCCAGTGCGGCCATGCCAGGGTTAGCTTTGGCATCAGCCAGCACCGATTCCTGATGGCGCGATGACCAGGGGCTAAGCCACATGACGTTTGCCGCCGCCAGCGCACCGGTGAACAGCGCCAGAATCATCGCCGCTTTGACCAGCACCGCCCGGCTCAGGCCGCAGGCGTGCATGACCGTAATTTCACTCTCGGTATAAAGTTTGCCCAGCGTCATGAGCAGACCGAGGAACAGACTGAGCGGCAGGATAAGTTGCGCCATCTCTGGCACACCGAGGCCCAGTAGCGAGAGTACCAGGTTCGTGGGGATTTCGCCGTCGACCGCTGCGCCGAGGATCCTTACCAGTTTCTGACAGAAAAAGATCAGAAGCAGGATGAAGAGGATCGCAAACTGGCTTTTTAGCGTCTCCCGCGCAAGATATCTTATGATTATCACTTTATATTACGCCCGTAAAAACCAGTCTTTTTACTGGAAAATCGCTTGTTTCGTGGCTTAAACGTCATTTATTCTCTTGAGTCGTCGAAATCATCGCTAAGATTAATATACTCAGCGGTAAAACGTATCCGACCCGTATCTGACGTGCCGAAACCTAAGTATCGTTAAGATTAACACGAAGTCACCGCAACAGCGGACATGAGTTACGAAAGCTTGCAATTATATACTCAATGGATTTCGAGTTGCAGAAAGGCGGCGAGACTGTGAAGCCCCGGAACTTACGTTCAGTAAGTGGCTGGGGTAAGCAGGCGCAAGCCAACGCATCTGCGGTTTGAAAGAGGTCGAGTATATCTGTAGCCCCTGCTGTTGTCTTTAAGATTCAGGAGTATAGTGCATGGAGTTCAGTGTAAAAAGCGGTAGCCCGGAGAAACAGCGGAGTGCCTGCATCGTTGTGGGCGTCTTTGAACCACGCCGACTCTCCCCGATCGCCGAGCAACTCGATAAAATCAGTGACGGCTATATCAGCGCCCTGCTGCGCCGTGGCGAACTGGAAGGCAAACCTGGGCAGACGCTGTTACTGCACCATGTTCCAAACGTCCTGTCAGAGCGTATTCTACTGATTGGCTGCGGCAAAGAGCGCGAGCTGGACGAGCGTCAGTATAAGCAGGTCATTCAGAAAACCATTAATACGCTGAATGATACCGGTTCAATGGAAGCCGTCTGCTTCCTGACCGAGCTGCACGTTAAAGGCCGTAACACTTACTGGAAAGTCCGTCAGGCGGTCGAAACCGCAAAAGAGAGCCTGTACAGCTTCGATCAGCTGAAGACCAATAAAAGCGAGCCGCGTCGTCCGCTGCGTAAAATGGTCTTCAATGTGCCAACCCGTCGCGAACTGACCAGCGGCGAACGCGCTATTCAGCATGGTCTGGCGATTGCCGCCGGTATTAAAGCGGCGAAAGACCTCGGCAACATGCCGCCGAACATCTGTAACGCTGCCTATCTGGCCTCTCAGGCGCGCCAGCTGGCAGACTCCTACAGCAAAAACGTCATCACTCGCGTCATCGGTGAACAGCAGATGAAAGAGCTGGGGATGCACTCCTATCTGGCGGTCGGCAACGGCTCGCAGAACGAATCTTTAATGTCGGTCATCGAATACAAGGGCAACCCGTCGGAAGATGCGCGCCCTGTCGTGCTCGTCGGTAAAGGCCTGACCTTCGACTCCGGCGGCATCTCCATCAAGCCTGCCGAAGGCATGGATGAGATGAAGTACGACATGTGCGGCGCGGCGGCGGTTTACGGCGTGATGCGCATGGTCGCGGAGCTCCAGCTGCCCATTAACGTGATCGGCGTTCTGGCAGGCTGCGAAAACATGCCTGGCGGACGCGCCTATCGTCCGGGTGACGTGCTGACCACGATGTCAGGCCAGACCGTTGAAGTGCTGAACACCGATGCCGAAGGCCGTCTGGTGCTGTGCGACGTGCTGACCTACGTTGAGCGCTTCGAGCCTGAAGCGGTAATTGACGTCGCCACATTGACGGGTGCCTGCGTGATTGCACTGGGCCACCACATCACCGGACTGATGTCGAACCACAATCCGCTGGCGCACGAGCTTATCGGGGCATCTGAACAGGCTGGCGATCGCGCATGGCGTCTGCCGCTGGGTGACGAGTACCAGGAACAGCTGGAGTCTAACTTTGCGGATATGGCGAACATCGGCGGTCGTCCTGGCGGGGCTATCACCGCGGGCTGCTTCCTGGCACGCTTCACCCGCAAGTATAACTGGGCACACCTGGATATCGCGGGTACCGCATGGCGCTCCGGTAAAGCCAAAGGCGCCACCGGTCGTCCGGTGGCGCTGCTGTCGCAGTTCCTGCTCAATCGTGCGGGTTTTAACGGCGAAGAGTGATGTGATATGCCGGGTGGCGGCGATGCCTTACCCGGCCTACAAACGGCAGCACACTGTAGGCCGGGTAAGCGTAGCGCCGCCCGGCTTTGCATTTAAATCCACAACAAGAAGCCCCATATATGAAAAACGCAACGTTCTATCTTCTGGACAATGACGCCACCGTCGATGGCCTGAGCGCCGTCGAGCAGCTGGTGTGTGACATTGCCGCAGAACGTTGGCGCAACGGCAAGCGCGTCCTGATCGCCTGCGAAGATGAACAGCAGGCGATTCGTCTCGACGAGGCGCTGTGGTCGCGGCCGCCGGAGAGCTTTGTGCCGCATAATCTGGCGGGCGAAGGCCCGAGAGGCGGCGCGCCGGTAGAGATTGCCTGGCCGCAAAAGCGCAACAGCAGCCCGCGGGATATTCTTATCAGCCTACGGCTAAACTTTGCAGATTTTGCCACCGCTTTCACAGAAGTGATAGACTTTGTCCCTTACGAAGACAATCTGAAACAACTGGCGCGCGAACGCTATAAGGCGTACCGCATGGCTGGTTTCAACCTGAACACGGCAACCTGGAAATAATGGAAAAGACATACAACCCCCAAGAGATCGAACAGCCGCTTTACGAGCATTGGGAAAAGCAGGGCTACTTCAAACCGAATGGCGATGAAAGCCAGGAAAGCTTCTGCATCATGATCCCTCCGCCGAACGTCACCGGCAGTTTGCACATGGGTCACGCCTTCCAGCAGACCATCATGGATACCATGATTCGCTACCAGCGCATGCAGGGCAAAAACACCCTGTGGCAGGCCGGAACCGACCACGCGGGTATCGCAACCCAGATGGTGGTTGAGCGTAAGATTGCCGCCGAAGAAGGTAAAACCCGCCACGATTATGGCCGCGACGCCTTTATCGAAAAAATCTGGCAGTGGAAGGCAGAATCCGGCGGCACCATTACCCGCCAGATGCGCCGTCTGGGCAACTCCGTGGATTGGGAGCGCGAGCGCTTCACCATGGACGAAGGCCTCTCCAACGCCGTGAAAGAAGTCTTTGTCCGCCTGTACAAAGAAGACCTGATTTACCGTGGTAAGCGCCTGGTGAACTGGGATCCGAAACTGCGCACCGCGATTTCCGACCTCGAAGTGGAAAACCGCGAGTCCAAAGGGTCCATGTGGCACATTCGCTACCCGCTGGCTGACGGCGCGAAAACCGCCGACGGCAAAGATTATCTGGTCGTCGCCACCACCCGTCCGGAAACCCTGCTGGGCGATACCGGCGTGGCGGTGAACCCGGAAGACCCGCGTTACAAAGACCTGATCGGTAAATATGTGGTTCTGCCGCTGGTGAATCGCCGTATTCCTATCGTGGGCGACGAACACGCCGACATGGAAAAAGGCACCGGCTGCGTGAAAATCACCCCGGCGCACGACTTTAATGACTACGAAGTGGGCCGTCGTCATCAGCTTCCGATGATCAACATTCTGACCTTTGATGGCGATATCCGCGAAACGGCGGAAGTGTACGACACCAAAGGCAACGAATCCGACGTCTACTCAAATGAAATCCCGGCGGAGTTCCAGAAACTGGAACGCTTTGCGGCGCGTAAAGCCATCGTTGCTGCCGTTGACACGCTGGGCCTGCTGGAAGAGATCAAACCACACGACCTGACCGTGCCTTACGGCGACCGTGGCGGCGTGGTTATCGAACCGATGCTGACCGACCAGTGGTATGTACGTGCCGATGTGCTGGCGAAACCGGCGGTTGAAGCGGTTGAGAATGGCGAGATCCAGTTTGTGCCGAAGCAGTACGAAAACATGTACTTCTCCTGGATGCGCGATATTCAGGACTGGTGTATCTCCCGTCAGTTATGGTGGGGCCACCGCATCCCGGCGTGGTACGACAACAACGGCAATGTCTATGTGGGTCGTAACGAAGCCGAAGTGCGCCAGGAAAATAACCTGGGCGCCGATGTTGCCCTGCGCCAGGACGAAGACGTACTGGACACCTGGTTCTCCTCTGCCCTGTGGACCTTCTCTACCCTCGGCTGGCCGGAAAACACCGATGCCCTGCGTCAGTTCCACCCGAGCACCGTGATGGTCTCTGGCTTCGACATCATCTTCTTCTGGATTGCCCGCATGATCATGATGACCATGCACTTCATCAAAGATGAAAACGGCAAGCCGCAGGTGCCGTTCCATACCGTCTACATGACCGGTCTGATTCGTGATGACGAAGGCCAGAAGATGTCCAAATCCAAGGGTAACGTTATTGACCCGCTGGATATGGTGGACGGTATCTCTCTGGCGGATCTGCTGGAGAAACGTACCGGCAACATGATGCAGCCGCAACTGGCGGAAAAAATCCGCAAGCGCACCGAGAAGCAGTTCCCGAACGGCATTGAGCCGCACGGCACCGACGCCCTGCGCTTCACCCTGGCCGCACTGGCCTCGACCGGTCGCGACATCAACTGGGATATGAAGCGTCTGGAAGGTTACCGCAACTTCTGTAACAAGCTGTGGAACGCCAGCCGTTTCGTGCTGATGAATACCGAAGACCAGGATTGCGGCTTCAACGGCGGCGAGATGGTACTGTCGCTGGCGGACCGTTGGATCCTGGCGGAATTCAACCAGACCGTGAAAGCATACCGTGAAGCGCTGGATAACTTCCGCTTCGATATCGCCGCGGGCATCCTGTATGAATTCACCTGGAACCAGTTCTGTGACTGGTATCTGGAGCTGACCAAGCCAGTGATGAGCGGCGGTTCTGAGGCAGAGTTGCGCGGCACGCGTAACACGCTGGTGAACGTGCTGGAAGCGCTGCTGCGTCTGGCGCACCCGATCATTCCGTTTATCACGGAAACCATCTGGCAGCGCGTGAAAGTGCTGAAAGGCATTACCGCCGATACCATCATGCTGCAGCCTATCCCGCAGTACGATGCGTCTCAGGTTGATGAAGCGGCGCTGGCAGATACCGAATGGCTGAAACAGGCGATCGTGGCGGTACGTAATATCCGTGCCGAAATGAATATCTCCCCGGGCAAACCGCTGGAGCTGCTGCTGCGTGGTTGCAGTAAAGATGCGGAGCGTCGCGTAAATGACAACCGCAGCTTCCTGTTGAATCTGGCGCGTCTGGAAAGCATCACGGTTCTGCCAGCCGATGATAAAGGTCCGGTTTCCGTGACCAAGATTATCGATGGCGCGGAGCTGCTGATCCCCATGGCAGGTCTGATTAACAAAGAAGACGAGCTGGCGCGTCTGGCGAAAGAAGTGGCGAAGATCGACGCGGAAATTGGCCGTATCGAAAGCAAACTGTCCAACGAAGGTTTTGTGGCGCGCGCACCGGAAGCGGTGATTGCCAAAGAGCGTGAGAAGCTGGACGGCTATGCAGAGGCCAAAACCAAGCTGATTGAACAGCAGGCCGTTATTAGCGCGCTGTAATCAGGCTGCACATGAAAAAGCCGGGCTTCGATAGCCCGGCTTTTTTTGTCCCACAATTCAGGGGGGAAACTCTCAGGTAATCCCCGGTGGCGCTGCGCTTACCGGGGCTACAAACAGCATCACGCATCCGGGAACGTCTGACTTAAAACACCGCCGGGAAGAATGACAACCCGCGCGCCAGCAGGTTCGCCGGATCTTTTGCCGGTTGCTGACCGTGGTTTTCCAGCGTCAGATTCTGCAACTCACCGTGAACATGAGTATTTTCCAGCACATAGCGGGTAAAGCGGACTTTCGCCCATGGATATGCCAGGAAAAGCGTAATCATGCACACCAGCGTATTGCTGATAGACAACCACAGCACGCGCCCAATAGTCACAGTCGATGAGAAGCGAATATGCCCGGCCAGCGTGACCTGCCCGTAAATATAATTACGCATTTTCACGAAGGCATAGATAAAGCAGACAATAATACCGAACAGGTAAACCAGATAGGCCAGCGCGATTTTGCCGTAGAATGGCCCGGCTAACATCGCCAGTTGTTCCGGGCTATCGCCCACAGCCTGAGAATATTGCATCAGCGTAAAGAAGGCCGGCACGATGATAAACAACGCCAGTGCCAGGAACGGGAAGAGCAGCAGCATGGAAAACAGCGCTATCCAGATGCACTTCTTGATGGAGTAGGTTGCGGCAAATTTCTGCGTACCGTACTGCAGATTATTCACCAGCATGCCATACCACTGGGCGGTATAAACCCCCTGCATAATGGCGGAACCCAGCAGCAACGCCAGCGTACCAACGCCAATACCCACAATAATCGCGGTATAGGAACCCATGCTGAGAGTGCTCGACATAAACAGCGAAAACACCACCACAGAGACCGTCATAATTAACAACGGGCAGCCCAGCATGACCCACCAGGCGCGCAGCGGGCTGGCGTAAAAGCTAAAGCGCACATTATTAATTTCCGTCATCAGGAATTGATAACGCAGGCCCTGCGTCACCAGCCATGGGAAGAAAAGTAAAAACAACCCTATCATACATAGGGATAACACCACGTTATTATGCGCCATATTAATCAGAAATATGATATACAGCACCATGAGGCACAGCCAGCCTACAAATACTGAACGTCCGGTGGCGTGGTAAGAAAAACGCGCCCCTTCCAGATCGGTATTCTCATAAAAATAACGGCGGGCACGCACCAGCGCCCAGGGCAGAAACAACCCGAGGGTAACGATGGTGAGTAAAACGTTTACCAGCCAGATCCAGAAATATCCCGCGCCACTGCCCTGGAACACAAAATTCCGGGAAGGCGTCGCCGCAGCACCACCATTTTCAAAAGTCATAACAATCCTTATCGTAAATCAGAAACAACGCTAATTAAGCCATAGAAATATTGCGGTATTTTTATTTCCGTTATTAAGTTTAGTAAACTTTGTACTAAAAATGTAGCGCCCAATATTACTGGTCTTGTCAGCACAGAAAAGTGATGGTATGGCAGGAAAACGACGATAAAAGCAAATAAAGGCCGAAGCAGAGTCCGGCCTTTTGGTTTTATATGAAAGGAGCTATCGGCATCACGCCGCGGGAAAGCAGGGCGATAAAACCTTTTTCAACCTGCTCGTCATGATCCGTCAACACTACGTCGTCCAAATCTCCTTCAACATGGGTATGAAGGGCCTGGTAACGGATAAAACGTATTTTCATCCACGGATAGGCAAGGCCGAGCGTGATCCCGGAGACGAAGACCAGCAAAACCAGTTGTATCACAACGCCATAGAACGTCAGGGTGGAAGTAAAACGAATACGTCCTTCCGCCAGCGTCAAACCATTCATTAAATGGTTGCGGAAGGCCTGCCAGAGATAAGCCGATGAGATCAGAATGCCGCCAATATAGAGCAGATAGCACAGCAGAATTTGCCCTGGAAACCCTGAGGGCTCGAAATCCTCCGAGCCGTTAATCGTATGCAGCATCGCCATACTGCTATTGGAGATCGAAAGTAAGTAAAACATTAGCCCCATAAACGGAACCAGAATACCTAATGAGAAGAGGCAGGCTTTAATACAGTACTTCGTGCTGACACGAATATCGAATTTATGGACGCCGAACTGACCACCTTTCCCGATCAGAGATAGCCATTTGGCATATACATAGCCATTGCTCACGCCCATGCCCACGATTCCGAGCAGTGCCAGCGTAATAATCTTCGCCAGTAAGCTGTCAAAATTGTAACCGCTGAACATCATACTCCCAATACCATAGAGAACCACGCATAATAAAATAGCCAGTAATGTCGGCAGGCCCATCATTACCCACCAGGCTTTTTTCATTGAACAATGAAAGGCGAAGCGGATATTATTTAATGTGGTCATCAGCGCATTATATTGCAGGCTTTTCACCATAAAAAAAGGCATGATCAACATTAGAAGAAATATCGCAATATAACCTAATAATGAATGAAGCATCTCTGCGGTATAGATAACGACAAAAAGGATTATTGACATTAACCAGAAACTTATAAACAGTGCGCCACCCTTTGCATGATAGCCAAAGCGTGCACCGTTTAACTCCATGTTTTCGTACACGTAGCGCCGGGAGCGCACCACTGCCCAGGGGATATAACCCCCTAACGTAATGATACTCAGCAGAACATTAACCAGAGAAATGAAAAAATAATCCAGACCCTTGCCATGAAATATAAATGTTTGTCGGGAATTATTCGTATAACGGATATCACCGTTCATAACTACATCATCCTTAAATATAAACATTGATTTGATAAATAATGATTATCACTTCCGTGAAGCGCGCTACGATAACGTATCCCCCTGTAAATCACATCACAATTAAACGACTTGCAGCCACTTTCAGAGAGTGCTATTAAATACGCGTATAAATGAATGTATTTTATTGAGTGAATGTATGAATGTTGTGGCCAAGCAGAGCGTGACATTACGCCGGATGACTGCCGACGATAATGCCGCGATTGCCTCCGTTATTCGTCGGGTTTCTGCCGAATACGGTCTTACCGCTGATAAAGGCTATACCGTGGCGGACCCCAATCTGGACGAGCTGTACCAACTCTACAGCCAGCCGGGGCACGCCTATTGGGTGGTGGAACAGGATGGCCAGGTGGTGGGCGGCGGCGGTGTCGCCCCGCTGAAATGTAGCGAGCCGGATATTTGCGAACTGCAAAAAATGTATTTCCTGCCTGCCGCGCGCGGTCAGGGGCTGGCGAAGAAACTGGCGCTGCTGGCGCTTGAACACGCCCGTACGCAGGGCTTCACCCGTTGTTATCTGGAAACTACCGCGTTCTTAAAAGAGGCGATTGGCCTGTATGAGCATCTCGGATTTAGCCATATCAGCGGGCCGCTGGGCTGTACCGGGCATGTGGATTGCGAAGTGCGAATGCTGAAAACACTGTAATTGTTCCCGGCCCTTTCCTTTTCTACCGGAAAGGACCGGAACCTCTTCTTTACTGATTCTCCGGCGCCATAATCAGACGAATCATTCCCGCAGCCTGATCCTGGGGCAACGTCAGCACGTTACGCCACAAATCCTGCACAATGTCGCAGGCGACTTTCTCTTTGCCGACGCCTTTGCGCGGGTCCGGCATGATCTCAATATCCTGACCGTATTTCTTGACCAGCGCCGCAATAATTGGCTGCAGATGCTGCTGAGCGTCCTGGCGCTCTTTATCTGTCACCGTGTGTCGGTTGACGCCGTAGGCAGCGCGCATCATCGCGGCATCAATATTCATGCGTTTCATCAGGAAATCGCTCGACAACATTTTCGCGGGATTGATCCCCCCTTTCACCGCCGGAAACAGGAAACGAAAACAATTATCATCGCTGACTTTCTGAATGGCCACGGTTTGCTCCATATTGATCTGCATATAAGCAATCACGTTCTCATCCGGGGCGTTTTGTAAACGCACCATCTGTACGCCGACGATCTGCGGTTGAATATAATCAATAATCTGCTGAGGAGTTTTCCCCTCTTTTTCCATTTTTTTCGCCGTGCTGCGAATAGTTTCCAGCAACTGCGGTTCTTGTTCACGCAACACCTGGTATGTCGGCATGCTGCTTATCGCACGGAACGCCACGTCCATTTGCGACTCACCGCTATTTTGCAGTAAGGGTGCAATATACTGCCGATAGCCCACGTTCCAGACCACAATAGCAACCGCAACAATCACCGCCGAGGTGATGCCGCCGATTTTCCCTTTCCGGCGCAGATACTGCGTCAGTGCTGTCGCCAGGCCAGCGACGAGGGCGGAGAGTAGAATAGACGTCCAGTTCATTTCAGGTTCCTTGTAACCATTTTGCTGATTGTTGTACCAGCCCGGCGAGGATTGTCACCTGGCGAGCGAAATAACTACGGATTCTGGCAGGTCAGCCCGGCACACCGCTGTGAAAACGAAACTCGGGATCCGGCGAGGTGATCAGTTCGGCTTCAATCTCACCGAAATAGCGAACCCGTGGCGCGATATCCGTTTCCGAGACCTGTTGTGCCAGCGCAAGATAATCCTGATAGTGGCGGGCTTCGGAACGCAGCAATGACAGATAGAATTTCTGTAATTCCTCTTCCAGATACGGGGCCAGCGCGGCAAAACGTTCGCAGGAGCGCGCCTCGATATAGGCACCGCAAATCAGCTTGTCGATAAGCGTAAGCGGCTCATGGGTACGCACACCTTTGAGCATCCCTTTCGCATAGCGGCTGGCAGTGATTTTCACATAAGGAATATTGCGGGCAAGCATAGCTTCGCGTACCTGCCAGAAATGGTGCAACTCTTCTTTGATAAGCAGCACCATGCTGTCGATCAGCGCCCTGCCCCACGGATCATCCGCTTTCGGCATCGCGCCTTTGGCGATCTGCTTGTGCAACGCTACAAAGTCCGGTTCCGGACCTTCACGAAAGGTAAAAGCTTCATAGGGTTTCAGCCATTCAAGTAGCGCATCGGCCCCACTTTTATCCGCCACATATTTACGCACCAGCAGCATGGCGGTTTGCGCGGCTTTCAATTCGCAGACCATATGATCGGTGAGCAACAGCGGAAGGTTTTGCGGGTCGCGGGCTTTATCTATCCAGGCCTGAGGTGTTGGGCAATGCAGAAAGTGTAAAACCGGGGAGAGTATTTGCGGGTAATCCATGGCTGTTCCTTGCACTGCGGCAGCCGTAGCTGCCGCACAGGGAAGACTTAGTGACGTACGCCGTCGTCGTCTTCATCCTCGTATTCATCTTCGTCGCCGTCTTCGTCTTCACCGTTCGGGTCTTCGTAGTAGGTGCCCCAACCGTCATATTCGACATCAAATTTCTCGGCCAGGTTAATCAGTTGTTCCACCTGCGCGTCAATCAGCTCGGCTTTCAGGGCGGATTCGCTCAGAATGTCGCAGCAAATCACGACTTCGCCCTCTTCCAGCTCCAGCTCTTCCGGCTCGGTCACTTCGTAACCCAGTTTAAACGCTTCGACGGCCACTTTTTCCAGCGTCTCGAAGTCATCTGCCGACAGGTGATGCTCAATGGTGTAGAGCGCATCAGGATCGCTGCCATCTTCCAGCAATTCTTCAATAATCAGACGCGTCTCTTCGCGCTGTTCTTCCAGGTGTTCCGGGTTCGCCATGGCTCATTCCTCATAATGTGGCAGATAGAGATATTGTCACATACCGTTGGCAATGCCTCCACTCCTGGCGGAAAAGATTTATTCATTTGGCTTGCAAATGAATATTCATACATATAAATTGAATTTTAATTCAATAAGTGGCTTTAGCCAGGTGAGGGAACCATGTCGTCGTTTTACCAGAAACATTTTTTGAAATTGCTCGATTTTACCCCTGCTGAAATCAACGCTCTGCTGCAACTCGCCGCCAAACTGAAAGCCGATAAGAAAAACGGCAAAGAAGAACAAAAACTTACCGGCAAAAACATCGCGCTCATCTTCGAAAAAGACTCAACTCGCACCCGGTGCTCTTTCGAAGTTGCCGCATTTGACCAGGGCGCTCGCGTCACCTGGATCGGCCCAAGCGGCAGTCAGATTGGGCATAAAGAATCAATTAAGGATACCGCACGCGTACTCGGCAGAATGTACGACGGTATTCAGTATCGCGGTTATGGCCAGGAGATCGTCGAAACCCTGGCGCAGTTTGCCGGTGTTCCGGTGTGGAACGGCCTGACCAATGAGTTTCACCCGACGCAACTGCTGGCTGACCTGTTGACCATGCAAGAGCACCTGCCGGGCAAAGCGTTTAATGAAATGACGCTGGTTTATGCAGGCGACGCGCGTAACAATATGGGCAACTCCATGCTGGAAGCAGCAGCGATGACCGGGCTGGATTTACGCCTCGTCGCCCCGACAGCCTGCTGGCCGGAAGCCAGTCTGGTAGCGAAGTGTAAAGCGCTGGCAGAGAAAAACGGTGGCAATATTACACTGACCGAAGATATCGCCGCAGGGGTGAAAGGGGCAGACTTTATCTACACCGACGTGTGGGTATCGATGGGCGAGGCGAAAGAGAAGTGGGCCGAGCGCATTAACCTGCTGCGTCCGTATCAGGTGAATAGCCAGATGCTGACGCTGACCGGTAACCCGGATGTGAAGTTCCTGCACTGCCTGCCTGCATTCCACGACGACCAGACGACGCTTGGCAAGAAGATGGCTGAAGAGTTCGGTCTGCACGGCGGAATGGAAGTGACCGACGAGGTGTTTGAATCGTCGGCCAGTATTGTGTTTGATCAGGCGGAAAACCGCATGCACACCATCAAAGCGGTGATGGTCGCGACCCTGGCTCAGTAATCATTTCCACAGCGCGCTACGCCTACCGTGGCGACACTCAGGCGTAGCCCGGATAAGCGCAGCGCATCCGGGAAAAACACCCGCATCTCAAAAATTGAATTTATACCGCTCGGCAACGATAAGCTGCTCGCCATAGTGAATAGGCTGGTAGTCAGCATCCAGAATCAGTGTCTTCATTAAAAACAGCGGCTCTCCGAGCGGCTGTTCCAGCAGCGTTGCCGTCTCGCCGTGGGCGCGCACCATCTCCACGGTGGTCTCCCCGGCATGGGTCGGGCGGATCGCGTACTTTTCGCGTAAAAGCTGATACAACGAACCGCTCAGATCTTCCTGCTGTAAAAAACCAAATCGCTTGAGCGAGTAGTAGTTATTCTCCAGCATCAAAGGATGGTCCCCCGCGCGACGCAGGCGTTGAATATAGAGCAGCGAGTCGTCGTCAGCTAAGCGCAGCGCTTCGCGAACATGGTGATAATCGTCGAGGATAGCGGTACGCAGCACCTTGCTGGCGGTAGTCAGATGGCTGCTGTCACAGGCATCGGTAAAGCTCAGCAGATGCACCACTTTACGTTCAATCTTCGGCAGACAAACAAAGGTACCCTTTCCCTGTTTCTTAACCAGATAGCCTTCGTCCACCAGCTCTTTAATAGCGTTACGCACCGTCACACGGCTAATGTCATACAGCTCACTCAGCTCAACTTCGGTGGGTATTTTCGCCCCTTCCGCAAGTTTACCGGAGGAGATATCGCTGAGGATTTTGTCCTTCAACTGTCTGTATAGCGGGACAGCGGTATGCTGTTGCAGTCCATTACTCAACATCGCGTTTTCACCAACAGGGCCAATGATTTGAACCCGGATTATAGTCGATGCGCGCACGGCAAACTATGCCGGCGCGCATAGCGCGCTTAAACCCAGGCGGAGATGGCCGCAAAAATGGCGCTGGTGATCCACAGCAGCGGAAACAGGCGCATAATCACCCGCAGCCACTGACCAAACCCTACGCGCGCAATCGACAACCCGGCCAGCAGCACACCGCCGGTGGGCGAAATAAGATTGGTCAGCCCGTTACCAAATTGATAGGCCATCACCATCGCCTCTTTATTGATGTTAACCAGATCGCCCAGCGGTGCGAGCACCGGCATGGTTAACGCCGCTTCCCCCGAAGAGGACGGCACGAAGAAGGTAATGATGTTATGGCTCACCAGCATTAGCGTCGTAAAAGCATACTGCGGCAAACCATCCAGCATTTCCGACAGGCCGTACAGCAGGGTGTCGATGATTTTGCCGTTTTCCGCCACCACCAGAATGCCGCGCGCCAGGCCGATAACGACCGCAGCATAGACAAACTCTTTGCAGCCATCGACAAAGCTTTCCGCCACATCGCTCACAGACATTCTGCTGACGATACCGGCAAACAGCCCCAGCGCTAAAAAGACAGTACCAATCTCCACCATATACCAACCACGGGTGATGAGCCCCCAGGAGATGACCGCCAGCGCGAGTACAAAGGCGATGATGATCAACCGGTCACTCAGCGAAAAGTGTACCGTTCCTGTCTGCTCTCCCATAAACAGCGCACGGTTCTGGGAGTCGCTTTCATACGACGGTGATTTGCTCGGGTCACGCTTCACGCGATGGGCGTACCACATGGTGAAGATAATCGACATTGCGGTAAAGACCACCCAGGCAATGGCGCGCAGCCAGAGCTGTGGGTTGCCCTGAATACCGGCAACGCCCTGGGCGATAAGCACGGAAAAGGGGTTGGTCATCGCGCCGACGTAGCCAATCTGCGTCCCCAGAAATAAGATCAAAATGGCGGTGAGGGAGTCATAACCCAGTGCGAACATCAGTGAAATGAAGATGGCATAGAGCGGAATGACCTCTTCGCTCATGCCGAAAGTCGCACCGCCCAGGCTAAACAGCGTCATCGACAGTGGAATCACCAGAATCCCTTTGCCTGCCAGCCGCTGCGCCAGCGCAAGCAGGCCGCGCTCAATGGCGCCGGTCCGCATAATAATGCCAAACGCGCCGCCGACTATCAGCACAAAGGCGATCACATCGGCTGCTTTAATGATGCCTTCTAAGGGAGCGGCAAGAATGGCCGAAAACCCTTGTCGTAAGTCACCATCAGCGGTGACTTTTTCAAGTACATGATAAGAGCCGGGCACCACCAGGTTTTTGGTCTCGCCACCCGGTAAAGTGACCGCATGATAGTCAAAGCTGCCGCTGGGGATGCACCACGTTAAAACGGCAACCACAACAATGATAAAAAAGATCAGAGCGTAGCAGTGGGGTACGGCCCATTTTATTGTTGGAATACGCATAATCTGCCTCGGTAAGAATTCGCTTTATCGCCTGTCATCACGTCGTCTGTGCGCGTGAAGGCGGGCGTCTATAAAACATCGTGTGTTGTACGGCCATCCATCAGGGTCAGCACCACTCGCGCGTTACGCACTTCATCATCGGCACAGGTGAGCAGGTTGCGGTCGAACACGGCAATATCCGCGCGCTTGCCCACGGCCAGACTTCCGGTCTGTGCCCCCATGCCATGCTGAACGGCGGCGTTGATGGTCCAGGCTTTCAGAAGCTGTGTTCGCGTCATTCCGTGTTCGCGATACCACCCTTCTGGTGGCGAACCATCGGCAAAATGGCGACAGCAGGCCGCATAGATCGCATCGGGAATAGTGGGGATAAACAGCGGCAAATCGGTGCCGATGGTCACCAGAACCCCGGCATTAAACAGCGCGGCATAGTTAAAGAACTGCCTCTCTCTGGCTTCGCCTCCGCGCTCACGCATATAGGCGTCAGACGCGCTCTGATTAAGCAGCAGTATCTGCGCGTAGACCTCAGCAGAAAGGCCCAGTGCGGCAAGACGTGGGATATCGTCCGGATGCGGGCACTCGAGATCGCTTAAGGCGTGATGGCGCACTCGGGGAGGATTGGCGCGGTGACATTCCGCGAAAATATCGATGCAATGACGTATGGCGGCATCCCCTTCGGCGTTCAGGCAGCAATTAAACCCAAGCCGGTCGGCCTCCAGCACCTGTTGGCGCAATAGCGCGTAATCCACCGGTTTTTCGTTATGCGTGTGCGGCCGGTCGGTATAAGGCTGCAACATGTCGCCGGTGTAATCGGCAATCACGCCATCCACCATAAATTTAAAGCCATGAAAACGCAGCCGGTCAGAGTGAAAACGGTCACGCGCCTGGCGGGCAAAAGTAAAATTAGCGGCGCTGGCCACTGGCTCACTGACCAGGCTGACGCGCAGTGACAGTTCATCATTCGCCTCAAGCCCGGCCCAGGCGTCCAGCAGCGCGGGAGCATCATCAAAACAGACATCTTTAATTGCCGTTATACCGCGCGTCGCCAGCATCGCCATAAAGGCGCGCAACTCTTCTTTTACCTGCCCCGCGTCGTTAAGCATTTCTGTAAGCAGGTGCACACGTGACTCCGCGCTACAGTCGTCAGGCGTGAACCCGTAGCGAGCGATCGCTGCCTGATTCATCCAGCAATAGCTCTTGTCACTATTAATCGCGACCACCGGGCGATGGGGAAAAGCGTCGTCAAGTTCTGTACTGGCAGGTAACGCTCCCCACTGCGCCGCAGACCAGCCCCACGCGTACAGGCTTTTTCCGGCAGGCAGATCCTGCTCCGCTTTTTTGAGCAGCAATAGTGCCGCCGCGCTAGTGTTCGTGGCGCTAAGATCCACGCCGCGATGCATGCTCATATACCCCGTGAAAAAGGTATGATTATCACAAAAACCAGGACAAATTAGCCGCTCGCCGAGATCGCGAAAATGGGTAGTGGGGCCGCGCCACGGGCTAATATCTTCATCGTTTGCAAGTATCGCTGAAATAACGCCGTGGTTTATAACAATATATCCAGAAAATAATTCATCGCTGTCGGCAGTAAATATATTATCCGACCGCAGAATAAGATCAGCAGTATGATATTCAAGCATAACTCTTTCCTTATTGGGGAAAAAGCGCAAAACCGCGCCCCTTCCCCTCATAAAATGAGCGAAATAAAAACCTATTTAGATAGCGTTATTTAATAGCGAACACCGTAGCCGAAAGCCCCCTCTTTGAGGCAGATTTTCGCCGAAAATAATGCGGCTTGCTTAAGGCTTGCAGGAATCGCTTCTTCATCCGGGGTATTTGTCTGTGCAAGATAATGGCACAGGAAGGCGGTAATAAACGCGTCGCCTGCCCCCATCGTATCCACAGGGGTGACATATTCCGGGGCCTGTTGATACCACTGTTTGCCATCAAACAGAATTGCCCCTTCGCTGCCTCGCGTGGCACAGACAATTCGACTGCCACTATTGTGCGCCTGCTGAATAATGTCTCGCGTCTGCTCAAGGCTGTAATCAGCGCAGGAGAAAAAGGCAAAGTCGACATACTGGCAAAGCGGCAACGCCTCTTCGAGTACAAAATCATCCGAGAAGTCATACGAGACGGGCACACCCAGTTGCTGTAATGCCGGAAGCTGTTCTTCCATATAGCTATAACAACCGCTGTGAATGAGAGAATATTCCCGCAGATAGTCCGTATGATGGAAAATAAAATCCATTGAGGTTGTTTTACGAATACCTCCGGCATTTGATCCGAGAAATATTCGCTCGCCATCTTCTATTTTAAGCTGCGCACAACCATTCTCCCCGGAGACATATAAACAGTGCGGATGTCTGACACCCAGTTCGTCCAGTACGGAAATAACATGTTTTGCCGCGCTGTCATTGCCAAAAATACCCAGATACGCCGCTTCATGGCCCAGCATAGAGGCATAAGCTGCAAAATTAAGCGCATTGCCGCCTGGGTACATCGTACGAATATGGGCATATTGATCGACGACATTATCGCCAACGCCTATGACTTTCATCATGTTCTCCTTAATACGCGACTTGTCCCATATAGCGACGTGTTTCCAACGGGTGTTGGCGAATATCCGCCAGCGCCGAACGATATTCACACATAATGCTGTAGAACAGCACCGGGTTAAAGAACTCCACGACGCGCGGGGGGAGTACGCCAATACCCAGCTCTTTTGCATCGACCACCTCCACTTTTTCTGCGTAGGTGGAAAGGAAAGCGTTAGCCCGCTCATCCATCACGCGGGTGCGACCTTCGTTCATCAGTAAGATAAACGGCGTCTCTTTATCGGTCACTTCAAACGGCCCGTGGAAATATTCGCCGGAGTGAATGGGCGCGGCGTGCAGCCACTGCATCTCCATTAACGAACAGATGGCGAAGCCGTAAGCATGGCCATAGGACGCACCGCTGGAAAGGATATAAAACAATTTTTCGTCCTGATAACGACGGGCAAAGCGCTGGCAGCGATCAGCCACCTGTTGACGCGCCTTTGCAATAACGCCGTTGATTTGTTCCATGCCCTGCTGAAAATCCGCATAAGCCGCATAGCCTTCCACCTGATTGAGTACCTCGACGCACAGGCTGAGGATAATCGCCATCGGGTTATCAACGACATTGGTATCGTTGCCCCAGGCATACAGAATATTATGGCTGGCGTGCTGAATAAGCTTCGCCTGTTCGTTGTGGGTCAGGGTCACGGTTTGCGCCTGATGCGCACGCGCCAGTTTTGCCGCCGCGACCGATTCCGGCGTATTGCCGCCGTGCGAACAGACAATGACCAGTGAGTTTTCACTGAGGGTTTTCGGGGTGGCATAAACAAACTCATTCGCGGTGTACATGCCCACATGTAGCGTGGTGGCTTCGCTGTCGAAGAAGTATTTTGCCGGATACATATCCACCAGCGAACCGCCGCATGCCACCAGAAACACCTGGCGAATCCCGCCATTGTCTTTAACATTGCCCGCCAGTTTTTCAATAATTTCTTTGATATTCATAACGTTGAAAATCTCCACATAAGTTAGACGCAGGGATATTGAATTCGGGATAACATTAATACGTTATAATACGTATTAATGAGATCGCCATCATGTTTTCGTTATGCGATGTGGTAAGGGGAAGCCAGGCAGGAAGGAAGAGTGGAAAGTCAGATTCGTTGGGTGCGCTGTTCGGGTAGCTCTGATAAGGGTGGAGGGGTAGTTGGATGTTTTCCCGGGCTACCACGCGCGATCGCTCCCCTCACCCCGGTAGGATGAGGGGAAACGGGTAACGCAAGTCAGGCTACTAAAACCTTCACAACCACTTTACGCACCTGTGCGGGCGCGCCCACGGCACACAGCGGTTTATGGACTTCGCCTGGGTAGAACACCACAAAATCCCCTTCGCTCAGCACCACCGTTTTTTCCTGGCCGCCTTCCGGCAGGAACGCGATATCTTTATCTGCCAGCCAGTCGGTGTCCGGCGCGCCTGCGGGCAGCGTACTGAATGTCATCCCTTCCTGACCTTTGAGCACAATCTGGATATCCAGATAACGGGCGTGATATTCCGCGCGGCGCTCGGCAAACGGCTGAGTCATGTCTTCAGAAACGAGATAAAACAGGTTGTTACCGTCAATATCGTGCTTCCCGGTCGGAGTGGCATCCGTCACGTGGGCTTTGACATGTTCAATGGCCTGGCGCAGTTCTTCCGGCAACCAGCTTTGTAAGTGGTGAATGTTGCCAACGATCATAGCTATCTCCTCAAGATAAAACATCGTTTCATTTTTAGCTTTTATACGGAAAAATGGCGATGCTCACCACCCCTTTTTAGCGAAGAGTTGCGCTTGCGCATGTTTATTCCACCGGATTGTCACTACGACTATTCACACGCATTAAAAGTAATTACTTATTTAGTAAATATGCATTTATATGCAAACAAACCGATTGCCTGACGCAAATGTTGCATTAATCGCTTGAAACCGAAAAGTAGCTGAGTATAATCGCGGACAATTTGCCGGGAGGAAGCATGGTCCAGTGTGTTCGACATAATGTCCCTGGGCGTCTGAAAAAGGACGCAGGCCTGCCGTTTTTCTTCCCGTTGCCCACCCCATTCCATAGCCCCTCTATTGAGGGGCTTTTTTTTGCGCAGTCGTCAGGAGATAAACATGGCTAACCCGCTATATCAAAAACATATCATTTCCATAAACGATCTCAGCCGCGAAGAACTTGAACTGGTGCTGAATACTGCCGCCCGGCTGAAAGCCAACCCGCAGCCGGAGTTACTCAAGCACAAAGTGATCGCCAGTTGCTTCTTTGAAGCCTCAACGCGTACCCGCCTGTCGTTTGAGACCTCCATGCATCGCCTGGGGGCGAGCGTGGTGGGCTTTTCTGACAGCAGCAACACCTCGCTCGGTAAGAAGGGCGAAACGCTGGCGGATACGATTTCAGTTATCAGCACCTATGTGGACGCGATTGTGATGCGCCACCCACAGGAAGGCGCCGCCCGTCTGGCGACCGAATTTTCCGGCGGCATTCCTGTTCTGAACGCGGGCGACGGTGCTAACCAGCATCCGACTCAGACCCTGCTGGATCTGTTCACCATTCAGGAAACCCAGGGCCGCCTGGAGAACCTCAACATCGCGATGGTCGGTGACCTGAAATATGGCCGCACCGTGCACTCGCTGGCGCAGGCGCTGGCGAAGTTCAACGGCAACCGTTTCTACTTTATCGCCCCGGATGCGCTGGCCATGCCGCAGTACATTCTCGACATGCTCGATGAGAAAGGGCTGGCGTGGAGCATTCACGCCAGTATCGAAGAGGTGATGGCTGAGGTCGATATTCTGTATATGACCCGCGTGCAGAAAGAGCGTCTGGATCCATCAGAATATGCCAACGTCAAAGCCCAGTTCATCCTGCGCGCCAGCGACCTTATCGGCGCACGCGACAACATGAAAGTACTGCATCCGCTGCCACGCGTTGATGAGATCACTACCGACGTGGATAAAACGCCGCACGCCTGGTATTTCCAACAGGCCGGTAATGGCATCTTTGCGCGCCAGGCACTGCTGGCACTGGTTCTGAATAGTGATTTGGCTCTGTAGGAGGAAGCGACAATGACACACGACAATAAACTCCAGGTTGAAGCGATCAATCGCGGTACGGTGATTGATCACATTCCGGCACAGGTAGGTTTTAAGCTGCTGACGCTATTCAAGCTGACGGAAACCGAGCAGCGTATCACTATCGGTCTGAACCTGCCGTCAGGCGAAATGGGCCGCAAGGACCTGATCAAAATCGAAAATACCTTCCTGACGGATGAGCAGGTTAACCAACTGGCGCTGTATGCCCCGCAGGCGACGGTAAACCGCATCGACAACTATGAAGTGGTGAGCAAGTCTCATCCGAATCTGCCGGATCGCATCGACAGCGTGCTGGTCTGCCCGAACAGCAACTGTATCAGCCACGCTGAACCGGTCGCCTCCAGCTTCGCGGTGAAGAAACGCCCACACGATATCGCCCTGAAATGCAAATACTGTGAAAAAGAGTTTTCGCATTCTGTGGTACTGGCAGGGTAATTGATGCAAAGGTGTACTCAAGTCAGTGACTGGGGTGAACAAACCTGGCCAACAAGCATGCAACTTGAAGTATGACGGGTATAATGAGCCCCGACCTTATTACCGCTGTAATTCAGGAGAAATCATGAGCAAAACTATCGCGACGGAAAATGCACCAGCAGCAATCGGCCCTTATGTTCAGGGTGTTGATCTCGGCAGCATGATCATCACCTCCGGTCAGATCCCGGTGGATCCGAAAACCGGTAGCGTGCCGGACGACGTTTCTGCCCAGGCGCGTCAGTCGCTGGAAAATGTGAAAGCTATCGTGGAAGCCGCAGGCCTTAAAGTGGGCGATATCGTGAAAACGACGGTGTTTGTGAAAGATCTGAACGACTTCGCTACCGTTAACGCGACCTACGAAGCATTCTTTACCGAGCACAACGCCACCTTCCCGGCGCGTTCGTGCGTAGAAGTGGCGCGTCTGCCGAAAGATGTGAAAATCGAGATTGAAGCCATCGCAGTACGCCGCTAAGGCTTTCCCGGATGCGGCGCAAGCGCCTTATCCGGGCACCACGTAGCCCCGGTTAGCGCAGCGACACCGGGGATCTCCCCCACACATGCCTTAAAGTGACTCATCTGCCAAAGGCGGTAAAAATCGCGATTGAAGCCATCGTGGTACGCCGCTAATCTCGCTGAAAACATATTAATAGCCGCCATGGAGGGATGATCATGGCAAAAGTACGTTTCACTGAGGAGCAGATTGCTGATTTTCTTCAACAATCCAAAAATGGGGTTCCCAACAACGTATTGTGCGAGAAATTTGGATTCAGCCCGAGCACGCTTCGACGCTGGCAAGAATTACACGCCCAACGGATACGCGGTGAGTTAAAACAAGCAGAAAAAACCGCGTCCTACGTCTTTCTGGGCTTCTTGATTTCGACTTTACTGCTCGCTTTTATTTTCTCAAAACCCGTTGCCAGTTGGGTTATTCCCTTTGTCTTACTTTACTGCCTGCGTTACATCCGCCGCTATCGTGCGCTGTCTGCAGAACATATCAAGGAAGGAGATACCTCCCTCGCACGTTCAGGCTTAGGAGCGGATAATGTCTTTTATCAGTTAAGCTGGTGCCTGATTATTCTTTTCCTCTGCTCACTGGGGTATCTGTTCGTGCACCTGATCTTGAGATAATCGACCTGAACAAAACGGCTTCAGGTCGATTATTACAGCAAGTTACTGCCAGCCATACCGGCGGCTGTAGAACCCTTTCACCATCTGCGTCAGCGTCATGTATCCGGCCAGGATCGCAATCAGCCACGGGAAGTAAGAGAGCGGCAATGCCTGCAGTTGCAGATAGCTTGCCAACGGCGAGAACGGCAGCGCGATACCCACCAGAATCACCATCAGCGTCATCATGATCAGCGGCCAGGCGGCGCGGCTTTGAATAAAGGGCACGCGGCGAGTACGGATCATATGCACAATCAACGTCTGTGACAGCAGCCCTTCCACAAACCAGCCCGACTGGAACAGGGTCTGCGCTTCCGGCACATTCGCCTTAAATACCCACCACATGACGCAGAAGGTCAGAATGTCGAAAATGGAGCTGATCGGGCCGAAGAAGATCATAAAACGACCGAGATCGGCAGGATTCCAGCGCTGCGGTTGACGAATCTGCTCGTCATCAACGTTATCAAACGGGATCGCCACCTGGGATACATCATAAAGCAGGTTCTGAATCAGCAAGTGCAACGGCAACATGGGCAGGAATGGCAGGAAGGCGCTCGCCACTAACACGCTGAACACGTTACCAAAGTTAGAGCTGGCAGTCATTTTGATGTATTTCAGCATGTTAGCGAAGGTTTTACGCCCTTCAATAACCCCCTCTTCCAGCACCATCAGGCTTTTTTCCAGCAGGATGATATCGGCCGCTTCACGGGCAATATCCACCGCGCCATCCACGGAAATGCCAATGTCTGCCGCGCGCAGCGCCGGCGCGTCGTTGATGCCATCACCCATAAAGCCCACCACGTGCCCTTCACGACGCAGCACGGTCACAATCCGTTCTTTGTGCATCGGCGTCAGACGGGCAAACAACGTGGTACGCTTTGCCAGCGCCGCCAGTTCGTCATCACCCAAATGCTCAATCTGGTTGCCCGTCACCACCTCGCCGACATCCAGCCCCACCTCCAGGCAGACTTTCGCCGCCACCAGCTCGCTGTCACCGGTCAAAATTTTCACCGTCACACCGTTGGCTTTCAGCGCTTTCAACGCTGGTGCCGTGGTCTCTTTCGGCGGATCGAGGAACGCAATGTAGCCTTCCAGAATCAGGTCTGATTCGTCCACACGATGGTAATCGCCGCTGCGTGCCGGGAGGTATTTGGTTGCCACCGCCACCACCCGCAGCCCCTGGCGGTTCTGCGTTTCGGTGACGCGCTGAATACGGCGCAGCATGGTTTCATCCAGTGGCACGATATCGCCGTTGTAACGCACCTGGCTGCAGACGTTGAGGATCTCCTGCAACGCCCCTTTGCAAATCAACTGGTGTGCATCCGTGTTTTCGGCGACCACCACCGACATGCGACGACGCTCGAAATCAAACGGGATCTCGTCAATTTTCTGCCAGCGGGTCGAGAGCGTCCGGGCCGCTTCTGCTTCCACCCCTTCCAGCACCGCCGTATCGAGCAGGTTTTTCAACCCGGTCTGGTAATGGCTGTTCAGCCAGGCACAGTGCAGCACCCGTTCACTGACTTTACCGGCGATATCCGTGTGGTTTTCCAGCACGATTTTATCCTGCGTTAACGTACCGGTTTTATCGGTACACAGGATGTCCATAGCGCCAAAGTTTTGAATCGCATCCAGATGCTTGACGATCACTTTCTGTTTTGACAGTTTCACCGCGCCGCGTGCCAGCGTAGAGGTGACGATCATCGGCAGCATTTCCGGCGTCAGCCCCACGGCAACCGAGAGCGAAAACAGCGCCGCTTCCCACCAGTCACCTTTGGTGAAGCCGTTGATCAGCAACACCACCGGCGTCATCACCATCATAAAGCGGATAAGCAGCATGCTGACGCGGCCAATGCCTTTCTGGAACGCATTCGGCTCGCTCTCTTGTTCACTCACCCGCCCGGCCAGTTGTCCAAACCAGGTGTTGCCGCCCGTGGCGATAACTACCGCCTGCGCCGTGCCGCTCACCACGTTGGTCCCCATAAAACAGAGGGTGTCACTTTCCAGCGGGTTGGTCTGATCCGCCGCACGGGTTTTTGCCACTTTTTCTACCGGCAGGGATTCACCGGTCAGCGACGCTTGCGCCACGAACAGGTCGCGCGCCTGCACCACACGCAGATCAGCCGGGATCATATCTCCCGCCGCCAGCTTCACAATGTCCCCCGGTACCAGTTGGTCGAGCGGGATCTCCATCCAACGGGTTTCCCCCTGCTCATTGGCTACACGCAGCACCGTTGCGGTATTGCTCACCATCGCTTTCAATGCATCCGCCGCTTTGGTGGAACGCGCTTCCTGGATAAAGTTCAGGAAGGTCGAGATAGCGACCATCAGCGCAATCACCCCGGCGGCAAAAAGATCTTCCGACGCGTAGGAGAAAATACCCAGGCAGGTCAGCAGCAGGTTAAACGGGTTGCGATAGCAGGACCACAGATGCGCCCACCAGGGCACCGGGCGCTGACCGGGGATCTGGTTAACGCCGTGTTTTTCCCGCGCGTCCTGCACCTCTTTTTCATTCAGCCCTTCCGGATGGCTGTTGAGCTGTTGCCACAGTTCGGCGAGTTCCATCGTCGACAGCGCCAGGCAGCGATCGCTTAGCGAAGCCGGAACCTCGACGTGTTGAATATTAGCGGCGTCAGGCAGCGGGTCACGCTGAACGAGACGGCGAGGTAAGTGGCGGTTAAGCCGGGCCAGGAGTCGGGTGATATTTTTGAACATAGTAGTCATCCTTGCCCCCGCATCACGCGGGTGCCACTGCACGTCATCCTTCGCGATGTCGATTTGTTGGCTCGACATATCACGAAAGATGTTGTGCATTGCCGCAGGCACGGGCCATCCGCGCCAGCAGGCGTTTTCAGTTATGCAGGGACGTTTTGCGTCGCTGCCTTACGTTTCCGGTAAGGCAGCAAAGGCGGGCTTACCGGAAAGAGTGTCTCCGTCGCGGGAGAGGTGCGGGATCAGGGTCCATAAAACCTCCGGTAAGGGTGAAAAGAGTACGATTTCAAGCGTCGTTATTATAACTCCGGTGAATTAAACCGAACGTAAACCAGACTTTACCCATTGTCGTTTGGTTGAGTACTCACCAAACTTTCTTTATTCTGCTATCCGCCCAGAAGAGGAACAGGACAGGACGCATGCAAAACCGGCTGACGATCAAAGACATTGCGCGTTTAAGTGGCGTTGGGAAATCAACGGTGTCTCGCGTGCTGAATAATGAAAGCGGTGTAAGCGAACGTACCCGCGAACGCGTGGAAGCGGTGGTCAATCAACACGGTTTTTCACCTTCCCGTTCCGCACGCGCCATGCGCGGTCAGAGCGATAAAGTGGTGGCCATCATTGTCTCCCGTCTCGATTCTCTTTCGGAAAACCTGGCCGTCCAGACCATGCTCCCTACCTTCTATGAACAGGGTTATGACCCGATCATGATGGAAAGCCAGTTCTCGCCGGATTTGGTCGAAGAACATCTGCATATGCTACGCCGCCGCAATATTGATGGCGTCGTGCTGTTTGGCTTTACCGGCGTCACGGAGAAGCTGTTATCCTCGTGGCGCGCCTCGCTGGTCCTGCTGGCGCGGGATGCCAAAGGGTTCGCCTCCGTCTGCTATGACGACGAAGGGGCCATAAATCTGCTGATGCAGAATCTCTACGATCAGGGCCATCGCCACATCAGTTTTATTGGCGTACCGCACAGCGATATCACCACGGGCAAGCGTCGCCACGAGGCCTATCTGGCGTTTTGCGAGCGCCATCAACTCACCCCCAATTTTATTTTGCCGGGTCTCGCGATGAAACATGGCTACGATAACGTCGCCAGCGTGCTGACGCCCGACACCAGCGCCCTGCTCTGTGCAACGGACACCCTTGCCCTGGGAGCCAGCAAATATTTGCAGGAACAGCGCATTGATAATCTGCAACTGGCGAGCGTGGGGAATACACCGCTGATGAAATTTCTCCACCCGGAGATCGTCACCGTTGATCCCGGCTATGCCGAAGCAGGCCGCCAGGCCGCGGCGCAACTGATCGATCAGGTCAATGGCCGCACCGATCCACGTCAAATTGTGATCCCCGCCCACCTCGCCTGAGTCCCCCTCTCGCACGGTTTATTGTGATCTTCGCTTGGTTTCGGGAACGTTCCCATTTTCAGTTATTGAGCCAATGGATATGCTTGCGCACATTCATCAGCAGTCATTATTTCTCTCAGTGGGGCATCACGATGAGCAAAGTCAGACAAGAGGATCTCGCCAGGCTTATTGAACTGGTCGGCGGACGTGAAAACATCGCTACGGTGAGTCATTGCATCACCCGCCTGCGTTTTGTCCTGAACGCACCGGACAAAGCCGACCCAAAAGCCATCGAAACGCTGCCGATGGTCAAAGGCTGCTTTACCAACGCCGGGCAGTTTCAGGTTGTTATTGGTACCGACGTGGGCGACTGGTATCAGGCACTCATCAGTGCCATCGGCCAGGCCTCTGCCGATAAAGAACAGATCAAACGTGCGGCGCGCCAGAACATGAAATGGCACGAACAGTTGATCTCACACTTTGCCGAGATCTTCTTCCCCCTCTTGCCTGCGTTGATCAGCGGCGGTTTGATCCTGGGCTTCCGTAACGTCATTGGCGATCTGCCGATGAGTAACGGCCAGACGCTGGCGCAGATGTACCCCGGCCTCAAAACCGTCTACGACTTCCTGTGGCTGATTGGCGAGGCGATTTTCTTCTATCTGCCGGTGGGCATCTGCTGGTCGGCGGTACGTAAAATGGGCGGCACGCCGATCCTTGGGATCGTGCTGGGCGTGACCCTCGTCTCCCCACAACTGATGAATGCTTACCTGCTCGGCTCCCAGGTGCCGGAAGTCTGGAATTTCGGGCTGTTTAGCATCGCCAAAGTGGGTTATCAGGCACAGGTTATTCCTGCCCTGCTGGCCGGTCTGGCGCTGGGGCTCATTGAAACGCGCCTTAAAAAATGGGTGCCAGATTACCTCTATCTGGTGGTCGTGCCGGTCTGTTCCCTGCTGCTGGCGGTGTTCCTCGCTCATGCCTTTATTGGCCCGTTCGGCCGCATGATCGGCGATGGCGTGGCCTTCGCCGTACGCCACCTGATGACCGGCAGCTTTGCGCCCATTGGCGCGGCGTTGTTTGGCTTCCTCTATGCGCCGCTGGTCATTACCGGTGTGCACCAGACGACGCTGGCTATCGACATGCAGATGATTCAGAGCATGGGCGGCACCCCGGTGTGGCCACTGATTGCGCTCTCTAATATTGCTCAGGCATCAGCGGTAACCGGGATCATTATTGTCAGCCGTAAACAGAACGAACGTGAAATCTCCGTCCCGGCGGCCATTGCGGCTTATCTCGGCGTGACCGAACCGGCAATGTACGGCATCAACCTGAAATACCGCTTCCCGATGCTCTGCGCGATGGTCGGCTCCGGTCTTGCCGGGCTGCTGTGTGGCCTGAACGGCGTGCTGGCAAATGGCATCGGTGTCGGCGGCCTGCCGGGCATCCTCTCCATTCAGCCCTCTTTCTGGCAGGTATTCGCACTGGCGATGGCCGTCGCGATTATCGTGCCGATGGCGCTGACCTCGGTGGTTTACCAGCGTAAGTTCCGCCAAGGCACGCTGCAGATTGTGTAACTTTTTTGGGGCGCGATTGCGCCCCTTCGCTTTTACCAGGAAATCATTATGAATACCCTTCCTCACTGGTGGCAGAACGGTGTTATCTACCAGATCTATCCGAAGAGCTTCCAGGACACGACCGGCAGCGGCACGGGCGATTTACGCGGCGTGATTATGCGCCTCGATTACCTGAAAACCCTCGGCGTAGACGCCATCTGGCTGACACCGTTTTATATCTCACCGCAGGTGGATAACGGCTACGACGTAGCCAATTACACCGCAATCGACCCGCTCTACGGTACGCTGGAAGATTTTGATGAGCTGGTCGCTCAGGCCAAAGCGCGCGGCATTCGCCTGGTGCTGGATATGGTGTTTAACCACACCTCCACGCAGCACGCCTGGTTTCGTGAGTCTCAGGATCCCGCCAGCCCGTACCGCAGTTTTTATATCTGGCGCGATGGCACACCGGATGAACTTCCCAATAACTGGCGCTCGAAGTTTGGCGGCAACGCCTGGCGCTGGCACGCGGCAAGCGAGCAGTACTATCTGCATCTCTTTGCGCCGGAGCAGGCGGATCTGAACTGGGAAAACCCGGCGGTTCGCAGCGAACTGAAAAAGGTCTGCGAATTCTGGGCCGATCGCGGTGTCGACGGTTTACGCTTGGATGTGGTCAATCTGATCTCCAAAGATCAGGATTTCCCGGACGATCATGACGGTGATGGCCGTCGTTTTTATACGGACGGGCCGCGTGCCCATGAATTCTTGCAGGAGATGAGCCGGGATGTTTTCCAGCCGCGTAACCTGATGACGGTAGGCGAAATGTCATCGACCTCGCTGGAACATTGCCAGCAATATGCCGCGCTGGACGGACGCGAGCTGTCGATGACGTTCAACTTCCACCATCTGAAAGTGGATTATCCCGGCGGTAAGAAGTGGGAGCTGGCGCGCCCGGATTTCGTGGCATTGAAATCGCTGTTCAGCCACTGGCAGCAGGGCATGCATAAAGTGGCGTGGAATGCGTTGTTCTGGTGTAACCACGACCAGCCGCGCATTGTGTCGCGCTTTGGTGATGAAGGCGAACTGCGCGTGCCGTCCGCCAAAATGCTGGCGATGGTGCTGCACGGTATGCAAGGGACGCCCTATATCTACCAGGGCGAAGAGATTGGGATGACCAATCCGCATTTTACGCGAATCACCGATTATCGGGACGTGGAAAGCCACAATATGTTTGCCGAATTACGGGCCAGCGGACGCGATGCCGATGAGCTGTTGGCGATTCTGGCCAGTAAATCCCGCGATAACAGCCGCACGCCAATGCAGTGGTCGGGCGAGAAGCATGCCGGGTTCACAACCGGTGAACCCTGGATTGGCCTGTGTGAAAACCGCAACGAAGTTAACGCGCAGGCGGCGATGAACGATCCGGATTCAGTGTTTTATACCTATCTGCGTCTGATTGCCTTGCGTAAAGAGCAGCCGATCCTGACCTGGGGCGATTATGAGGATTTGCTGCCCGCGCACCCATGGTTGTGGTGCTATCGCCGTCAGTGGCTGGGGCAGACGCTGGTGGTGGCGGCAAACCTGAGCCGTGAATGCCAGCAGTGGCAACCTAAAGAGATGCCAGGGCAGTGGCAGCCGATCATGAGCAATTACGCCGAAATTTCCCCAGCGCCCGGTGAGATGACGCTGCGTCCGTTTGAAGCGGTATGGTGGCTGCAATCCGACGACTGACCTGCCCCCGGATGCGGCGCAAGCGCCTTATCCGGGCAACGACCGGTTTTCTCCCTCTCCCCCGGCCCTCTCCCTGAGGGAGAGGGGGAAAAGAAATTCGTAGCCCTGGCAAGCATAGCGACACCGGGGAGTGCGTTATATCCGCGCGTCCTATTACCTTACTGTTTTTGTTGAATAATTAATCAGATTTTTCTTGGTAGAATTTACAAAGCCGCCAGTGCCCGCCGTTTGTACTCTCCCTTTTTTACTTTGTTCTGAATCAAAAAAATCGCAAACTTGTTTGATGCAAATCACTATATATAGAACTTAGAATGCACGCCGACCCAACATATTGTATTAATCGTCTATTATTCCAACAAAGCAACGGCATCGACGCTGGCCGGAATTGTGGATAACAAGGGTCAGGATTCGGGGAACTCACTGTCGCAACAACACTTACCTCCAGTGAATAATTCCTCACCTCTGTGGATAACCTGTTTTTAATATGGAGTGATCATGACACCGCATGTGATGAAACGAGACGGTAAGAAAGTGCCGTTCAAATCAGAGCGCATCAAAGAAGCCATTCTGCGTGCAGCTAAAGCAGCGGGAGTCGATGACGCGGACTATTGCGCCACCGTCGCAGAAATTGTCAGTCAGCAGATGCAAAACCGTTCACAGGTCGACATCAACGAAATCCAGACCGCTGTCGAAAACCAGCTCATGTCCGGTTCCCACAAGCAGCTCGCGCGTGCCTATATTGAATATCGCCACGATCGTGATATCGCGCGTGAAAAACGGGGCCGCCTGAACCAGGAAATTCGCGGGCTGGTGGAACAGACCAACTCCGCACTGCTGAACGAAAACGCAAACAAAGACAGTAAAGTCATTCCGACCCAGCGCGACCTGCTGGCCGGTATCGTTGCCAAACACTATGCCCGTCAGCACCTGTTGCCGCGCGATGTGGTACTGGCGCATGAGCGTGGTGAAATCCATTATCACGATCTCGACTATTCGCCGTTCTTCCCGATGTTCAACTGCATGCTGATCGACCTGAAAGGCATGCTGACCCACGGCTTTAAAATGGGCAACGCGGAAATTGAGCCGCCGAAATCCATCTCTACCGCAACCGCAGTGACCGCGCAAATTATCGCGCAGGTCGCCAGCCACATTTACGGCGGTACCACCATCAACCGTATCGACGAAGTGCTGGCGCCGTTTGTCACCGCAAGCTTTGCCAAACACCGTAAAGTCGCCGACGAATGGCAAATTCCGGATGCCGACGGCTACGCACACAGCCGCACGGAAAAAGAGTGTTACGACGCCTTCCAGTCACTGGAATATGAAGTCAATACGCTGCACACCGCCAATGGCCAGACCCCGTTCGTCACCTTCGGCTTTGGTCTTGGCACCAGTTGGGAATCGCGTCTGATTCAGCAGTCGATTCTGCGTAACCGCATCGCGGGTCTTGGTAAAAACCGTAAAACCGCCGTGTTCCCGAAGCTGGTGTTCGCCATTAAAGATGGCCTGAACCATAAGTTTGATGACCCGAACTACGACATCAAACAACTGGCGCTGGAGTGCGCAAGCAAACGCATGTACCCGGATATCCTCAACTACGATCAGGTCGTGAAAGTGACCGGCTCGTTTAAAACCCCGATGGGCTGCCGCAGCTTTCTCGGCGTGTACGAAGAGAACGGCGAACAGATTCACGACGGGCGTAACAATCTGGGCGTCATCAGCCTGAACCTGCCACGCATCGCGCTGGAAGCCAAAGGCAACGAAGCCGCATTCTGGAAACTGCTGGATGAACGTCTGGTGCTGGCGCGTAAGGCGCTGATGACCCGTATCGCCCGTCTGGAAGGGGTGAAAGCGCGTGTGGCACCGATCCTCTATATGGAAGGGGCCTGCGGCGTGCGTCTGAAAGCGGACGACGACGTCTCTGAAATTTTCAAAAACGGCCGTGCGTCTATCTCGCTTGGCTTTATCGGCATCCACGAAACCATTAACGCGCTGTTCGGCAAAGAGCATATGTTCGACAGTGAAACGCTGCGTGCCAAAGGCGTTGCGATTGTAGAGCGTCTGCGCCAGGCGGTGGATCAATGGAAAGAAGAGACCGGCTACGGTTTTAGCCTCTACAGCACCCCAAGTGAAAACCTGTGTGACCGTTTCTGCCGTCTGGATACCGCTGAGTTTGGTGTGGTGGATGGGGTGACGGATAAAGGTTATTACACCAACAGCTTCCATCTCGATGTCGAGAAGAAGGTAAACCCGTACGACAAGATTGATTTCGAAGCGCCATATCCACCGCTCGCCAGCGGGGGGTTCATTTGCTACGGCGAGTACCCGAATATTCAGCACAACCTGCGTGCGCTGGAAGATGTCTGGGATTACAGCTATCAGCATGTGCCCTATTACGGGACCAATACGCCGATTGATGAGTGCTACGAGTGTGGTTTTACCGGCGAGTTCGAGTGTACCAGCAAAGGCTTCACCTGCCCGAAATGCGGCAACCACGATGCAGCACGAGTATCGGTGACCCGCCGCGTGTGCGGTTATCTGGGTAGTCCGGACGCCCGTCCGTTTAACGCCGGGAAGCAGGAAGAAGTGAAACGCCGTGTGAAACATCTGGGGAATGGGCAGATAGGTTAAGTTTTTTTACCGACCTCTCCCCCTCACCCTAACCCTCTCCCTCAAGGGAGAGGGGACCGATCGAAAACAACTTTAATTACTGTAACTTACCTGATCCGCGCTTTTCGCAAAGCAATTGGCGTCAGGACAAGGCGGCAAACGAGCGAATCCCGGGGAGCTTACATAAGTAAGTGACCCGGGTGAGTGAGAGCAGCCAACGCAGTAATGGCGTCAATTGAGAAGCGAAAATGAGGTTTCATCAATACTACCCTGTTGACATCGTCAACGGCCCCGGCACGCGCTGCACCCTGTTTGTCTCCGGGTGCGTACACGAATGCCCCGGCTGCTACAACAAAAGCACCTGGCGGTTAAACTCCGGCAAGCCGTTTACCAAAGAGATAGAAGACCAGATCATTGACGATCTCAACGACACCCGCGTCAAGCGCCAGGGGATCTCGTTGTCCGGCGGCGATCCGCTCCATCCGCAGAATGTCCCGGATATCCTCAAGCTGGTGCAGCGCATCCGCACTGAATGTCCGGGCAAAGATATCTGGGTCTGGACGGGGTATAAGTTAAACGAGCTGAACGACGCGCAAATGGCCGTTGTCGATTTAATTAACGTGTTGATCGACGGGAAGTTTGTGCAGGATCTAAAAGACCCGGCGCTTATCTGGCGGGGCAGCAGCAACCAGGTGGTGCATCACCTGCGATAGTAAAACCCCGGCACAGGTGCCAGGGTTATCAGTAGCCCGGATCGGGCGCTTGCGCCGCCATCCGGTTTTTCCCCGGCGGCGCGATGCTGCCGGGGCGACGAAGACACGTGATACATCCAGCCTGAACGGATTATTTCGCCACGATAAAGCGTTTGGCGTCATCCATATAGGCTTTGTCGCCTGCAGGCGCAATAATCGAACCAAAGTTCATGTGCGCACGCAGTTTCCAGCTCGCCGGGATATTCCAGGTACGCTGAACATCCGCATCCACCAGCGGGTTGTAGTGCTGGAGGTTGGCGCCAATGCCTTTCTCTGCCAGTGCCAGCCATACCGCATATTGCGCGATACCTGAACTATGCTCTGACCAAATCGGGAAGTTGTCGGCGTAGGCGGCAAACTGCTCCTGCAGCCCGGTTACGACGTCCTGATCTTCAAAGAACAGCACGGAACCCGCCGCAGCGGCAAAACCATCGAGTTTATCGGAGGTGGCGTGGAAGCTCTCTGCCGGAACAATTTTTCTCAGTTGCTCACGGACCAGCTCCCAGAATTTATTGTGCTCATTACCCAGCAGGATCAGCGCGCGAGAACTCTGCGAGTTGAACGCAGATGGCGCTTGCTTGATGGCGTCCTGAATCGTCTGAACAACGTCATCTTCCGGCAACGGCAGGTCTTTGCCCAGTGCATAAATGGTTCTGCGTTGTTTCGCTAAGGCAAGGTAGTTCTCTGGCATAACGCCTCCTGAAAGCGTGGTGAATTCCAACGGAGTTGGGGTGTGCGTGACAGGCTGCTCCCGGGAAAGTAATGCGTTCAAAATTCGCTGAAACGAGTTCATGGTTCGCTGCTTCCTGTCGGTCCCTTAAAAGAGAGCAAACACCCCGCAGGCTGTTTGCTCTGACTGTGAAAAGAGTAGCCCTGCCAGCCAGTTAGGGAAAGCAGAACTATTTGTATCTATCATTCAAAAAAAGTGAAAGAACCCTTAGTGTGATTATTTACTAAACATATTTTTATTACTGCCGATAATGACGTAGTCTCGTTCTTTCCCGCGTAGATTCATCATCCAACGAGGCAAAAGGCTCCTTGCGTCAGGTCCTGGATTGCATTTTTCGGAGATGACAATGAACGGTATTGATAAAGTTACCGCCGTAAGCGCAGGCACACTTGGTGATCCTCATTTATCAAATAATGAAAGTACGTTTGGTCTGCGAAATAAACCTCAATCAGCAGATGCTAATTCTGACACTAATAGCTCTGGCAGCGATGATAGCAGTACCAAACTTTCGCTATCGTCCAAAACAGCGGAGGAAATTAAGAAACAACATCAATTAAAACAGGAAGAAATAAAAAAGACTGACTATACCCTGGAGATGACGGGCATCCCGCTATTTCATGGTCGGCTCGTCTCGGTGGTGAAATATCCTGACGGGAGTGAAGAGATGGTTGATGCCCTCTCTGGCGTCAAATTAACGGCGCAAGACCTGCAGCAACAGTTTAGTCGTTCTACAGAAAGCGTTCAGGAATCGTTAAATATAGAGATGGCAAACATTGCAGGGACTCCGGGAGAGACTATTAAATCTCACGCCGGTAACGCAGAATAAATATTAAAAAATATAATCAATCTTGCTTGCGGAATAGTAAATTATTTACTACGCACACAGATATATAAAATAAGAAAACCTTATTTCCGCCAAGGAAAATAAGCACAAGCTTTAAATAGAATATTCGTTTTACTCTTTCGGAATATTAAGCAGTAACGTCTGGTCAGGTGGGGCGCGTTGTTTCAACGCGCAATCCCCATTAAAAGCGGCTAACGCATTCCATGGCTACGGTTTTAAATGACATGAAATCCTTACAGGCGCTCAATCGGGATGCTGCCCGCTCGCGTAAGAATGTGACGAAAATATCGTATATCGCCATCGCCTCCTCATATTCACTTTTGCTAATGGCCAGCAGGAAAATAACGTGAGCCGTCTCCTCTCCCCACTGAATACCCTGGGGTGCCAGCACCGTATAGACCACCGTCTTTTGCGCCAGCAGGCCCAGCGAGTGCGGCAGCGCGATCCCCTCACCCAGCATGGTGCTGACAATCGCTTCACGTTCCACGACCGAGTCGAGGAAATCCGCATCCACAAACCCTTCCCGCTGAAGCTGGGCACAAAGCGTAGTGAACAACGTTTGTCTGTCTAACGGCTGGTCGATAATCGTGAAATGCGAAGCATCGAAATACTTTTCCAGAATCCACGGCCGCGTTCTGTCCACCAGCACCAGTTTGCCGATCTGTTCAAGCTGGTAGTCCGTCGGGAACGGCGCGATGGTCACAATCGGCTTCTCTTTATCGCTGATCCTTGCCGTGGAGATAACAAAGTCTTCGCTAATGGCCTCGCACTGCTCATAGTCGCGCAGCGTCAGCGTACGGGTGACCTCAATCTGTGGATATTTGCGTTGCAGCACCGCCTCAATCATTCGCGCCATCGCGTTACCCGCATCGCACACCAGCATCACCCGCGGCTGGCGCTGATAGCCAATGTTGTAATGCCGCTCCAGCCCAACGCCGATGTGCAGCACCAGAAAGCCGACTTCGTTTTCGCTGATCACATACGGCGTATATTTCCCCCAACTGGAGACCGCGGCCAGCGTCATGTCCCACGCCATCGGGTAGTGCTGCTTGATGTTATCCAGCAACGGATTAGGGATCATGATTTGATAGCGCACCCGGGTGATCATGGTCTTGATATGGGTAAGCAGATCCGCATGTAACTGCGCATCGTTTTGCAGGTTGTAGTTATAGTGGGTGTTGATGTAATTGAGGATGTAATTGACCAGCGCTTCGTCATCGTCCGCACTGATGGCGCTGGGGGTAATGTCCTGCAACTGACGCCCGGCGATATGCACCCGCAGCCAGTGGACTTCCGAAGCCGCCAGCGGTTTTTCGGCAAGCTGTTGCAGCGCGGCGGCAATCTCGCGCGCAGCATCCCGCACATTCTCGTCACCGTCTTCGGCGGTGAACTCTGACAGCGGAAACCCTTCGCTGATACGGCGTACCGCTACCGCACAATACAGGCGGATGAAGCGCTCGCCCTCATCGGTCAGCCGAATATGATGCCGGGTAAAAACATCGCGAAGAATCACCGCCAGTTGCTCCGGTATCCCTTTATTGAGCGCCTCTTCGGTGACAAGCGGGTTGCGGGCATTCTGCTGCGTCAGTTCCCAGAGTAAATCCGTCAGGCAGGCACGCAGCGCCATTTCGCTGCCGAACAACTTCATACCGTGACGCGGTCGGGTTTCCAGCGTCAGGCGGTAGCGGGAAAACCACTCCCTCACCTCCGCCATGTCATTTTGCAACGTGGCGCGACTGACAAACCACTCGTCCGCCAGATCCTCCAGCTTGATGGAAAAGGCCGACGTCAGAAAACGCAGCAGAAGATGCTGTACCCGTTCCGCTCCGCTGCGGGGGATACGCAGCGTGCGCGGACGCTCTGCCTGCAGGGTCTGATAACGGCTGGCGTCGTCAATTTTTAGCTGATAACCGCTGCCACGGTTGAGGATAAACTGCGCCCCGTGGCTTTCCAGCAAAGCATTCAGCGCAGTGATATCAGCCCGGACGGTACGCGTGGAAACCGACAGCCGCTGCGCCAGTTCATCCTGCGGCAGCGTCTCGTTCTGCAACATCATAAACAGTTGCGCTAAACGTTGGTTGGGGAATCGCACGTCGTTGTCCTCTTAACATGGCTTCTCTCCCTGAAGGAGAGGGTCGGGGTGAGGGTGTGTTAACCCACGCGCTGTCGGGTTATCGCCAGCAACTGGCGGACATCCGCAGGGCGGGTATCGCCGCTTACCTTATCAATAATAGAACTATAAATATGAGGAATGATTTTACTCACCCCTGCGTCCAGTGCGATCTGCAAAATCTCACCAAAGTTCTCCAGATCGATACCGCCCGTCGGCTCCAGCCAGAAGTCATAACGCGCGCACGCTTCCGCCACCGCCTGGTACTCTTCGCGACATTTCAGGCCGCCCATCGGGAAATATTTAATCGAACTGCCGCCCATATCTTTGAGCAGTGCAATCGCCGTTTCCACCGGGACGATGCCGTCCGCCGCCTGGCTGCTGAGCGGCCCGGTAGAGATTTTGACCAGACCCGGCGTGCCCGTTGGCGACACCAGACCGTTCACTACGGTCGCGTTCTGGCCGAGCAGCGCACGGCTGGTCGCCACCCCGGTAAAGACCTGGTTAACATGCTGCGGCTGTACTTCACGGGAGATGGCGCTCACCATCGCCGACTGGTTCGGGTCCCCTGCCCCCAGGCCCACGGAGAGGGCATTGTCGATACGCGCCGCATACTCACGCATGTCTGCCACCGCGCTTGCCACATCCGGGTAGTTTTTGGAGAGTACCCCCACCAGCACATGACCTTCTGCGGCCTCGTAAATAGCGCTGGCGTTCTCTTTGCTCCCCGCCAGCACATTCAGGCAGACACGGTCATGGTAAAAATTGGGCGTCAGTTTCATGCGCGGGGCTCCTTATTCAGTTCTTCGGCGATACGGTTCGCCACAATGTCCAGTTGTTCAGCGCTCACGCTGCGTACATCGGCTTCGATGATCCCTTCATTGGCTTTGTAGCCACGGAAATAAATGGCGTATTCCCCCTGTTTCAGGGCGCTGACCAACTCGCCGGTGGCAATGCCGGTGATCGCTTCATCAAACTTGATTTCGCTACGGGCGATATCACGACCGGCGCTGTCCCACACCACGCGGGCGCTGACGCCGTTGAGGGTGTTCAGCCTGTCGATAAACGACGTCATTTTGGCGACCATCTCTGCGCCGCTCTCTTTGGTGGCGCTCAGGTAGTGCTCAATGGCACATGTCAGCCCGAGGATGCCCTCTTTGCCCACTTTCATGGCGCGCCCGATCCCCGCCGTCTGGCGTTTGACCCACTCCACGTACTGTGTTTTGCCGATGACCAGCCCGCTGGTTGGCCCTTCGATCGCCTTCGCACCGCTGTAAATCACCAGATCTGCCCCGGCACGGTAATAGCACTGCAAATCTTCTTCCGCCGCCGCATCCACAATCAGCGGCAGGTTGTGTTTACGTGCCACTACCGCCGCCTGTTCCACACTCAGCATGCTTTTTTGTACACAGTGATGCGATTTGATGTAGAGGATTGCCGCCGTGCGCGGGGAGATGGCCGCCGCCAGTTGGTCGGCAGAGCACTCGTTGGCATAGCCTGCTTCAACCACCTTTCCACCGCCCAGCGCCACCATGGTGCCCACCGGGGCGCCGAAGTTGACGTTATGGCCGCGTGGCAGGACGATTTCGTTGTTCTCAATCGTCGTGCTGTGCAGGTTTTCCAGCAACCAGTCGCTGTCTTTCACCAGTACCGCCGCCACCGACTGGGCGATCCCCGCCGAGGCGCAGGAGACAACCGTCGCCCCTTCCACTTCCAGCAGCTTCGCAATGTAGTCGCCGGTTTTGTTCACCAGATCTTTCATTTCGAAGTAGTGATTCATGCCGTTCAACACGGCCTCAGCGACTTCCGGGCGCGGTGTGGAAACCCCCAGCATCGTCATGCGCCCGGAGGCGTTAATCACTTGCTTTAACTGATATTTTTCATAAATCGAAGACATGTTCCGCACTCCCTTGTTCGGTCATATAGCCCTTGCCTGCGCGAATAGCGGCAAGCGGCGTGAGTAACAGGTCGGCCTGCAGGGTGTCGTTTTCCGCGTCACGAAAGAGCGCGGGCTGACGGCGCAGGTCGAAAATGGTCAGGTCGGCGTCATAGCCTACGGCAAGCCGGCCTTTGCGACGCAAACGCAGTCCGTCGGCGGCATGGTCGGTCACACAGGCAATCACCTGTGGCAGCGACATGCCAATAGCCAGGAATTTGGACATCACTTTCGCCAGCGAAAAGACCGGGCCGTTGATCCGGTTGCGGCAGTAGATATCAGAACTGATAGTCTGCGGCAGAATGCCAAGGGCAATAGCCTGTTTTGCGACGGCAAAGCTAAAACTGGCGCTACCGTGGCCGATATCCAGACGCACGCCGCGCGCAATGGCACGCGTAATAGAGGCACGCAGTTCGCCGGATGGCGTCAGAATGCGGTTGGGTTTGCCGTTATAGCAGTGGGTGATGATGTCGCCGGAAGTCAGCAGATCGGCAATCTCATCCAGGTTCGGTGGGTTGTTACCGATATGAACCATCAACGGCAGGTCGCCGTTCTCTTGCTGGATAGCTTTGGCGCGCTCTAGTGGCTTAATGCCGTTCTCGCCGACGACGCTACTGCTCATACGCGCTTTCAGGCCGACGATAAAATCCGGATGGCGTTTCACCGCGTCGCGCGCGGCATCGGCGTCAATATTCGCCATGTTTGCCAGTTCGTTTTGCGCGATCAGCCCAACGCGGGAGATATTCAGTAGCGCATAGACCTCGGTCACCGCCTTACGGGTAATGGCATAAAAGTCATCAATGTCGTCTGCCCCCGTACTTCCCGCATCAATGACCGTGGTCACACCCGTCGCGATACCCACGCTGTCCGGCTGGTCATTGTAAATCGGCGATTTGGAGTAGCAATGGACGTGGGAGTCAATCCAGCCCGCACTCACATAATGCTCGCCACCTAAATCAACGGTTTTCATCGCCGGGCCGCTAATGTCGCCCAGCGCCGCGATGTTACCGTTTTCGATGGCGATATCCGTCACCGTGTCATCCACCAGACGCGCCCGGCGCAGGAGTAAATCAAACATGCGAATCTCCAGTGATAACAGGCGCTTACGCGCCCGGTCAGATCAAAGTGCAATCGGGAAAATGGAGCCCAGCAGCATCGCCCCGAGGATGGCGCCCCCGGTAATCGGTTTTTGCCAGAGGTAGAACAGCAGCGCGCCAATCAGAGAGCCGATGCCGATAGGAATCGACGCGGTCATCGCGCTGAGGATAATCAACGGGCCAAGGAAACGGCCGGAAGCATTGCCCGCCCCCATCATGACGTCCGCCCCGTAGGTGGAGTCGCTCTGGTTGATGGTGAACTTACGCGCCAGAATGATGATGTAACCAATCGCCAGGCCAATCACCAGGCCGGTCGCCAGCGAAGCAATAAAGTTGGTCACCGGGAACATAATCCCCGCGCCCAGCAGTAGCGCGGGAACGCCGAGGCCAACGCCGGTTTGAATCGCCCCGCCGATGTCCAGAATCCCCACCAGTGAACCTTCGATAATGCGGGCGAACAGGAAGCTCGCGCCAAAGGCCGCCACCGCGCCGTAGGCGCCGGTATCAATTCCCGATTTCAGCATCGCCACGAACGCCACTTCGTTAAAGGCACCGATGCCGTAGAGGTAATACATATGGGTCCCGGCGAAGACGCCGGAAGAGAGCAGACCGACAAAAATCGGGAATGACCAGTCGGCGTACCAAAAACCTTTATTCTGTTCCATCATCGTTCCTTACTTGCCGCTGAGCGAGTTATGGATGAGCTCCAGCCAGTTCGGCGCGCTCAGGTGGAAGGACTGGATCATTTTCAGATCGAAGCCACGGAAGAAGGCGCTCAGGACAAACAGGGCCACAATGGCGCTCATCATCACTTTGGTGACGCGATGCCAGCCGCTCTCTTCCACACCTTTACCAATCAGAATACCCAGCACCAGGCCCGGCACGGCGTTACCCATGATGAGCTGCGCGGCACCGCCAAAAACGGTGGCCCAGAAGCCGGATTTTTTCCCCGCATCGATCGCCGCCAGCCAGAAGATCACCGGCATGACGGTGTTAACCAGCAGGTTCGCCGCAGGCACCAGAACTTTCACCGCCGTCACCTGTAGTGCCGCCGGAACGGAGGAGGCCGTCAGGTTAAGGAAGGTCACCACGATCATGCCGATCAGACCGCAGGCGATAGCCATCTTTTTCGGATCGTGGAGGGTTTCGCCGACGTTGCGGTTTTTCACCATCAACGCCGCCGCGCCCCAGTTCGGAATGATGCGATGATCAACGTCCTGAGTGAAGGAACCCGCCGCTACGGACGAGGCCCAGGCATTGAAGAAGAAACCTAACCCAAAGGAGAAGTGAGAAGCCGGATCCCCTTCACAGGAATTCAGCTCGCCGAGTGTACGAAATGCGCCCATCCCTTGCGTGGTTGGCGCATGAAACATGCGTGCAGCCCCAGCGCCTACCCCGACGCCCACAAGGCCGCCGATGATGAGCGATTTTATTAAAATTATCAGGAACATCAGTCTGCCCTTTTAGTCAAAATCAGCGTTGCGTGACGAAATCCACTTTGTCGAGATTGATGGCGGTCACGTTGACGGTGACATCCAGCTCCACGCTGTATGTCCGTCTTTCGCGGCGCAGAAAGAAGAACAAAAAAGCCTCTTTCCGCGTCGTTTCATGCGCATGAACAACCTGCACGTCCTGTGGCTCTATACGCAGTAAAATGTGCGGCGACACTTTCATCACCGCGGCCTGAACATGGTTCAGCGCATCGGAAAACGCGCGCGCTTTCGCCTCGCCTTTCCCTTTAACCCTGACCGTGGTGGTGAACTGTTCTTTCATGGTTACGCGCCGTATTTTTTCTGCCACGCCTGCACCAGGCGCTCGCCTAACTCTTCTTTATCCATAAAGCCGAAACCCAGTACATTGCAGCCTTCGTTGATGGCGGTAACGCCCTCTTCAACCGAACGCATGCCGTATTTGGCTTTATAGCCGTGTTTGTTTTGCGCGGTGATAGCCCCCGCGCCGCCGCTGCCGCAAAACGAGATGCCGAACGTCGCGTTTTCCGCTTTCATCACATCGCCCAGCTTCATATCCGCCGCCACACCCGGCACCACCACGGCGCGCCCACCGGCTTTCTCAACACCTGCCGCCACTTTCTGGCCTTTACCCAGACGGTCGCCAATCACTACGGTAATCTGTTCCATTGTTCGCTCCTTACAGGTTGTCTTTTGCCACTTCGAAGTGCACCGACAGTAGCCAGGCTTCTTCTTCCGGGAGGTTGCCAAATTGCGCCACGACGTCGCGGGCAAGTTGCATTGATTCAGGCGAGATTTCGTCAAACAGGCTGGCATCCACCTCCGGTAGCGGCTCGCCAGTCACTGACCGGTGCGCCATCGCACGGACATGCGAGGTCAACATCTGCTGCTGCACCGCGTTAGGCGTGATGTTGTGCTGGCTCAGCAAAGTGTATACCTGCGTGAGCATATGCCCGGCCAGGCTTGCCGTTTGTTCCGCCCCGTCTCCAGCGTCGTTCATTACCGCTCCGTTTTTCACTCGTCTTACCCCGTTAATGGCCTGGAATAAAACTAACGTTGCAGGTTAAGAGTTTGTAGCGAGGAGTTTTCCACTTTGAAGTGGAAAGCCGGGAGACTTTAGTGATCTGCGCCACATTAATGCGCCCCTCCGGGGCTTTTCACTGTGCAGCGCTCACAGCGTTGATGGAAAAATGCGGAAAAACGGGGCTACGGGAGAATAAAAAAACGGCCAACATAAAGGGAAAAGTGTGACGAGATAAGGGTTCCTTATGAAAAAGGATCAAAGGGTCGTTTTTAGTGCCTGCAAGAAATAGTCGGTAAACGAGGAGACAATCGGCAGCAGCGGCCTGATCGGTAAGCGCAGCAAATGCATGGGGCGCGGAGGTGGCAGGTAGTCTGGTAGCACCGGGCAGAGCCGGCCGTCGTCGATATCCTGTTGTAACGTCAGAACAGAGTGCTGCACTATCCCCAGCCCGGCGAGCGCCGCCTGGCGTATCGCTTCGCCAGAATCGACCATCAGACGCGGTGTAATCGCAACCTCCAGCTTCCCGGACGGGCCTTCCAGTTGCCAGCTATGATCCGAGCGCCACTGGCTGAAACTGATGCAATGATGCTGCCTCAGATCTTGTGGCGTGAGCGGCGTACCGTGGCGTTGCAGGTATTCGGGGGAGGCGGCGAGGATCATACGATACGGCGGAAGCGGAATGGCGACGATCCCGTCATCGTTGATATTGCCAATGCGTATCGCCAACTGGAAGCGCTCTTCAATCAGATCCACTTTCCGGTCGGTCAGCACCATTTCAGCATCGACCCCAGGATATTGCTGCAAAAATCGCGACAGGATGGGGGTGAGAACGCGCTGGCCAAAGGTCACCGGCGCGCTGATACGCAGCATGCCCGCGACATTGTCATACAGGTGGTTTGCCAGCCCGTCCGCCTCACGAATGGTGGCAAGGATCTGCAGGCCATACTGGTAAAAACGCTGGCCGGCATCCGTCAGCCCTTGTCGCCGGGTCGTCCGGTGTATCAACTGGCATCCCGTTCTGGCTTCCAGTTCGCGCACATGTTTACCCACCATCGCCGGGGTGATGCCCAGCTCTTCCGCCGCCGCGGTGAAGCTGCCGCAGGTTACCGTGCGGACAAAGGACTCAACGCATTTTAAGTAATCCATTCACCACCCCCAATTCTAAACTCTGGCTATCAAATCAAAATAACAGAGTCCACTTTATCCGCCCATAACAGGGAGGAATAATCGTCACATTACCCTCTATTAGGTCATTTTATTATGCAATCACTGGTTTTCGATGAGTTTGGATCTGCCGACGTGTTGTACGTGCGAGAGAGCGCCACGCCGCAGCCAGGGCCGGGCGATATTCTCGTTGAAATTTCCGCGGCCGGGCTTAACTTTGCCGATGTCTATCGGCGACAGGGACGCTATCCTCTTGCCGGAGACGCCCCCTGGACAGCGGGTTATGAAGGGGCCGGGCGCGTGGTGCAGGTCGGTGCGGGGGTCAGCGGCTGGCAGCCGGGGGATCGTATTGGCTTTACCGATGTGCCGCTGGCACATGCCAGCCACGTTATCGTGCCGCAAACCCATGCTATTCACCTTCCCGACTGGCTTAGCGAGGCGCAGGCCGCCGCCGTGCTGTTGCAAGGATTAACCGCTGATTACCTGATCCACGATGTATTGCCAGTGTTGCCGGGGATGCGCGTTGCCGTACTGGCCGCTGCCGGTGGTGTTGGGCGGCTACTGACGCGGATGCTCGTCCACCGGGGTGTTCAGGTGCTTGCCGTAGCATCAAGCCAGGAGAAGCAGGCCATCTGCCTTGCCCACGGGGCGGAAATTGCGGTGGGTTATGACACCTGGCAGAAACAGGCCGCAGGCTGCGATATCGTTTTTGACTCCGTCGGCAGCACCCTGTTGCAAAGCCTCGAAGCCGTGAAAGAAGGCGGTCGCGTGGTGCTGTTTGGTATGTCAGGAGGAAAAATTCCGGCCGTGGATCCGGCTGATTTTTTACTGAAATCCTCCGGGGTGCTGGGGGCCGATCTGTGGACATACTTGACCTCGCGGGAGCAACGTCAACGGCGGGCGGATCGCCTGTTCGGGTTTATCAAAGAGGGTCACGTTTCGCTGCCCGATATCACCGCGTTTTCACTGAGGGAAGGGGCAAAAGCGCATCGTTTGCTGGAGAACCGGGAATTTAGCGGGAAGATCGTACTTGTCCCGTAGCGGGGAGAGAAGCGGGGCATTTGCCCCGCTTCGGGATAGTTAGCGGAACTTCTTGTGGTTGCTGTTGCGGGTGGCTTTAAAATCTTCAGCCGCCGCTTTTGCTTCTTTGACTTTGCCTTCGTTCGCCAGTTTCAGCGCGCCGTCGATCTGACCAATCAGCGTCTGCATCCCCTGGTGGTAGTCCTTCATTTCAGGGCTGTCCGGTGCTTTACCTTCCAGCTTCGGCGGTGTCGCTTTTTGCGCATCTTCGGCAGCCGTGCGCATTTTGGTTAACGCATCTTTAATGGTGGCGGCGTCATCCGATTTTTCGACAACCTGGAGATTTTTGTTGAGGGTGTCCATGTCATCTTCAATGTCGGCAGCAAAGACATGTGCCGAGCCCAAGACAAGGGTAGAGACAGCTAACATCGCCAGCAGTTTTTTCCGCATTGCTCACTTCCTTTTTTATTATTAAAAAAAGCCATACCCTCAATAATTCGAGATTCAGGCCGCCGGAAAACGTGTGAATTCCAGCCGCTTACAGGAGTAAACGACCGGAGTGCGCACGTACAACCAACGCGCCTGTAACCTGAAATATGGCGGGCATTACTGACCGGCGATTTTCATCTCCGGTAACAACACTGAACCACACTGAATATTACTACGTGTTTCGATATCGTCAGCAATCGTAACGATATTACGCCACATATCTTTCAGATTTCCTGCAATGGTGATCTCACTTACCGGGTACTGAATTTCACCGTTTTCCACCCAGAACCCCGCCGCACCGCGGGAGTAGTCGCCAGTAATACCGCTAACGCCCTGCCCCATCAGTTCGGTAACCACCAGACCGGTACCCATCTGCTTAAGCAATTGCTCAAAGCTCAGGCCGCGCCCGGCGATCCGCCAGTTGTGGATCCCGCCCGCGTGCCCGGTGCTTTTCAGCCCCAGTTTGCGTGCGGAGTAATTAGTCAGCAGCCACTGCGTTAATACGCCATCTTTGATGATGTCGCGACGCTCTGTGCGCACCCCCTCGCTGTCGAACGGCGTAGAGGCCAGCCCTTTCAGCAAATGCGGATGTTCTTCAATGGTCAGCCATTCCGGCAGAATTTGCTTACCCAGCGAGTCAAGCAGGAAGGTGGATTTGCGGTACACCGAACCACCCGCAATTGCCCCGACCAGATGCCCGAACAGGCCAGTCGCCACTTCATGGCCAAAAATGACTGGCGCTTTCATGGTGGAGAGTTTACGCGGAGCAAGGCGAGAGAGCGTACGGCGCGCGCACTCTTCCCCCACCCATTCAGGGCTTTGCAAATCGCGAATATCACGGCTAATGGTGTAAGCGTAATCGCGCTCCATATCCCCGTTCTCTTCGGCGATAACGCAGCTTGAGAGCGAGTGACGCGTGGAGGCATAGCCCTGCAGCATACCGTGGCTGTTGCCGAAGACTTTGACGCCGTAGTGGCTGTTAAAACTGCCGCCTTCGGTATTGTTAATGCGCTTGTCGGCTTTCAGCGCCGCCTGCTCTGCGCGTGAAGCCAGATCAATGGCTTCGTCTGGCGTCACCTCCGCCGGATGGAAGAGATCCAGATCCGGTGCTTCGAAGGCCAGTAGCTCTTTATCCGCCACCCCGGCAAAGCGATCCGGCGACGTGTAGCGGGCGATATCCAGCGCGGCCTGCACGGTGCGGGCAATCGCATCCGGGCTTAAATCGGTGGACGACGCGCTGCCTTTGCGATTTTGATGATAAACCGTAATGCCTAACGCACCGTCGCTGTTAAATTCTACGTTCTCCACTTCACCGTAGCGCGTGCTAACGCTGATCCCGGTGGTCTTGCTGACAGACACTTCCGCACCATCCGCTTTTCCGGAGGCCAACTCCAGCGCGGTAGAAACCGCTTCTTCCAGTGCTTTGCGTTGTTGTGCAACTTGTGTGATTACTTTCATCGCCAATGCCATAATTAGAGGAAAGAATCTTTGAAGTCTAACAGAGAACCGTTTTTCAGTGCGCCCCTTAACTGGTAACATTAGCCTCTTTTTTGAGGAACCTGAGATGACAAAGCAGCCCGACGACTGGCTCGACGACGTTCCCGGTGACGACATCGAGGACGAAGATGATGAGATCATCTGGGTCAGTAAGAGTGAAATTAAACGCGACGCCGAGGAATTAAAACGCCTGGGCGCAGAACTGGTAGACCTGGGTAAAAATGCGCTGGAGAAAATCCCGCTCGACCAGGACCTGCGCGACGCCATTGAACTGGCACAGCGCATCAAGATGGAAGGCCGCCGCCGCCAGTTACAGCTGATTGGTAAATTGCTGCGTCAACGTGACGTTGAGCCAATTCGCCAGGCGCTGGATAAGCTGAAAAACCGCCATAACCAACAGGTGGCGTTTTTCCACAAACTGGAACAGCTTCGCGACCGCCTGATTGAGGAAGGTGATGACGCCATTGCGGAAGTGTTAGGCCTGTGGCCGGACGCGGACCGTCAGCAATTACGTACGCTTATCCGCAACGCGAAGAAAGAGAAAGAAGGAAACAAACCGCCAAAATCTGCGCGTTTGATTTTCCAGTACCTGCGCGAGCTGTCCGAAGCCGCAGAGTAATCTCCCCCGGATGTGCGGCTCGCCCCGCACATCGCTTTTCCTCTTCTCCCTGCCTTTTTGGCAACGCTTCCTTAACAGCTATCTGTTTGATAATCACAGCTTATTTAAGCTGAATCGTTAAAGCTAAAATCATCCTGGTTCACAGATTTTATGCATGAGCTTTCAGGCTTACATAGATAAAAGCGATCAATCGCAGACTTTTGATCACTCAATTGCGCTTAATTACACCAGATGAAACGGATCACATTTTTTAGCGTCAGCAATTATTAGATTTCAGGGGTCATGAAAATAATCGATTCAGCAAAAAAGGAATAAAAATGAAGAAAGCCCTGGTGTTATCAACCCTCGCTCTGCTTATCTCTGGCAACGTCTGTGCAAAAACATGGTTGCTGACAAGCGCTGAAAGCGGCGTAGAACAAGGAAACTGGCAGGTCACCAGCCAGCAGCTGAAAATCAAAGATCAGACTTTCAGCATTGAGCAAAAAGTCCTGCACGGCGGCAAGCAGGAAGGCAGTAAAATCATCACCATCAGCAGCCAGAATGGCCTGACAATCACCCTGAGTCCGACTCGCGGCATGAATTTGCTTCGTGTAGAAGGTTTTGGCGTGCGGATGGGCTGGGATTCACCGGTAAAAGAGGTGGTTAACCCGGCGTATATGAACCTGGAAAGCCGCAATGGTCTGGGGTGGCTGGAAGGATTCAACGAAATGCTGGTGCGCTGCGGCTATGAATGGACCGGCCATCCGGTCACCGCTGACGGGCAGATTTATACCCTGCACGGCAAAGTGGGCAACACCCCGGCCTCACAGGTTTCCGTGGATGTCAGCGAGAAAGCGCCGTATGAAATTCGCATTCGTGGGCTGGTAAAAGAGAACACCTTCAAAAAAGCCGATCTGCAAACCGAAATGGAGCTGAGCTATATTCCGGGCAGCAACAGCTTTACCCTGCATGATGTGCTGACCAACCATGCTGATTACGCGCACGATTACCAAATCATCTACCACAGCAACTTCGGCACGCCGATTCTGGAAGAGGGCGCGCGCTTTATCGCCCCTGTTGAGAGCGTCAGCCCGTTCAACGATTACGCCAAAGCCGGGCTGAAAAACTGGCAAACCTATAGCGGGCCGACCAAAGGCTTCGATGAAATGGTCTTTAACTTCAAGCCGCTGGCTGATGCGCGTAAAGAGACCGTGGCGGCGGTAATTAACAAAGCCGGTGATAAAGGGGCGGCCATCAGCTTTAACACCCAGCAGTTGCCGGTGCTGACGCTGTGGAAAAATACCGACACCCTGAAACAGGGCTATGTGACGGGGATTGAACCGGGTACCAGCTACGCCTATCCGGTGACCATTGAACGCGAACAGAAACGCGTGAAGAAACTTGAACCGGGCCAGAGCACCCGTTTCGACCTGACCTACACCCTGCTGCACAACGCAAGCCAGGTGAAGGATGTGGAAAAACGCGTCGCTGATATTCAGGGAGCTAAAGCACCGCAGATCATCGACACGCCAATCGCCAAAGAGTAAGCATAAAAAAACCGCGCCATTCCCATCAGATGGCGCGGTTTCCTGAACATCTCATCTCAATGTCTAAGCAATCCCGCTCTTTGGTCGAAGGCGAGGCCGCTCAATTACTCTGCGACCGCTTCGGCTTTTTTCGCCAGCCCGTCCAGCAGTTTTTGATGGATGCCGCCGAACCCGCCATTACTCATCACCAGAATGTGATCGCCAGGCAGAGCGGTTTTAAGGATCATCTCTGCCAGCGCGTCGACATCGCCACTCCAGTGCGCAGGGACCACGCACGCGTCAGCCACTTCCGCCACTTGCCACGGAATATGCTGAGGCTGCAACAGGAAGACTTCATCGGCACGCCCCAGAGAAGGCGCCAGATCGTCCTTGCAGATGCCCATTTTCATGGTATTTGAGCGCGGCTCCAGCACCGCAATAATGCGCGCCGTTCCCCCCACTTTGCTGCGCAGGGCAGCCAGCGTCGCCAGAATCGCCGTCGGGTGATGCGCGAAATCGTCATACACTTTGACGCCATAGGCTTCACCGCGCAGTTCAAGGCGGCGACGGGCGTTCACGAACGAGCCCAACGCATCGGCAGCATCGGCTGGCGCCACCCCCACATGACGGGCAGCGGCAATCGCCATCAGACCGTTATGCATATTGTGTTCGCCGACCAGACCCCACTTCACCTGACCAACAGATTCACCGTCCAGCAGCACTTCCCATTCAGAGGCATCGGTGGTCAGTTTTTTTGCCTGCCAGTGTCCCTGTTCGCCCACCAGCTCCTGCTCGCTCCAGCAACCCATCGCCATCGTCTGTTTCAGGTTGATGTCGCTTTCAGGCCAGATGATCTTGCCCTGCCCCGGTACGATACGCACCAGGTGGTGGAACTGTTTCTGGATCGCTTTCAGATCGTCGAAAATGTCCGCATGATCGAACTCAAGGTTATTGAGGATCAGCGTACGCGGGCAGTAATGGACGAATTTCGAACGCTTATCGAAAAACGCGCAGTCATATTCATCGGCTTCGATGACAAAAAACGGGCTTTCACCTAAGCGAGCAGACACCTCGAAGTTGCCCGGCACGCCGCCAATGACAAATCCGGGTTTATAACCGCAGGCTTCCAGAATCCAGGTCGCCATGCCTGCCGTGGTCGTTTTGCCGTGTGTGCCCGCCACTGCCAGCACCCAACGGTCACGCAACACAAAGTCATGCAGCCATTGCGGGCCTGAAACATACGGAATGTTTTTTTCCAGCACCGCCTCAACACATGGATTCCCGCGCGTCATGGCGTTGCCAATGATGACCAGGTCCGGCGCGTTATCAAGCTGACTGGCGTCGTAACCCTGAATAAGTTTAATGCCTTGCTTCTCGAGCAGGGTGCTCATCGGCGGATACACATTGGCGTCCGAACCCGTTACCTCATGACCCAGTGAGCGCGCCAGCAGCGCCAGCCCACCCATGAAGGTGCCACAAATCCCCAAAATATGAATGCGCATTCGTCTCTATCCTTCTTATCTACGGCGCACATTTTACCCTCTTGTCTCACACGACGGAAATGCATTTAAGGATAATCCGTATTGTGCTGGCGCGATTCACCTGTGCGCTAACATTTGAATCTTTGTTAATATTGTTGCAGTCACATTACTCCATATAAAATGTAGGGACAGGGTATGAAAACGTTAGGTGAATTTATTGTCGAAAAGCAGCATGAATTTTCCCATGCTACCGGTGAGCTGACTGCACTGCTCTCGGCAATAAAACTGGGTGCCAAAATCATCCATCGAGATATCAACAAAGCGGGTCTGGTTGATATCCTGGGTGCCAGTGGCGCCGAGAACGTCCAGGGTGAGGTGCAACAAAAACTCGACCTGTTTGCCAATGAAAAACTGAAAGCCGCGCTGCGTGCGCGCGATATTGTCGCGGGTATTGCCTCTGAGGAAGAGGACGAAATCGTCGTTTTCGAAGGCTGCGAACACGCGAAATATGTTGTGCTCATGGATCCACTGGACGGCTCGAGCAACATCGATGTTAACGTTTCTGTCGGTACCATCTTCTCTATCTACCGTCGTGTTACGCCGGTAGGCACACCTGTCACCGAAGAAGATTTCCTGCAGCCTGGCAATAAGCAGGTTGCCGCGGGTTATGTGGTTTACGGCTCGTCCACCATGCTGGTCTACACCACCGGCTGTGGCGTACATGCCTTCACCTATGACCCGTCCCTGGGTGTGTTCTGCCTGTGCCAGGAGCGTATGCGCTTCCCGGAAAAAGGAACCACGTACTCCATCAACGAAGGCAACTACATCAAATTCCCGCTGGGCGTGAAGAAGTATCTCAAGTTCTGTCAGGAAGAAGACAAGTCCACTCAGCGCCCGTACACCACGCGCTATATCGGCTCACTGGTGGCGGATTTCCATCGTAACCTGCTCAAAGGTGGGATCTACCTCTACCCGAGCACCGCGAGCCACCCGGAAGGGAAACTGCGTTTGCTGTATGAGTGCAACCCGATGGCGTTCCTGGCGGAACAAGCTGGCGGTAAAGCGAGTGACGGTAAAAACCGTATTCTGGATATCGTGCCGCAAAGTCTGCACCAGCGCCGCCCGTTCTTCGTTGGCAATGAGCACATGGTGGATGATGTAGAACGTCTTATGCGTGAGTTCCCGGACGCGTAAGTTCGGCATCTGGTCCCGGGTGCGCTTCGCGTACCCGGGCTTTAACCGGATAAAGCATTGATGCCGCATCCGGTTTTTTGATTAATGCACAAAAGTCCGTTTTACACGTTCAGACATGCGGAAATAGGGTATCCAGATACAGCAAGCCACGATCGCGCGAATGAGGGAGCGTGCATCGTCATAGCCAAATGGAAGGTTCATCAGCGCGTTCGCCAGCCACAAATCCACGCCCACAAACACCACGCCGTAAAGAAGAAAAATGATGTAAGTAACCGGTAACTGGCGCTTTTTGCGCAGAAAGAGACTGCCCACATAAATAACGAGCAGGAATTGCCCGATAAACCCAAAAAGCTCAAAGTAAATGACCGCAAGCCCACTGGTGGTAAAGCTACTGCTGAATTCAAGCAAGGCACGCGCGGTATTGTTAATGGCAAAAATACTCAACACTAACGCCACAAGCAGCCCCAGCGCGGGGAGATACAACCAGCCACCAATTTTCTTAAATTCTTTGGTCTCACACGCTTCGCAGTAATCGCTGCCCTTAAGCGCTTCGTTATCACACTGAATACAAATGTGTTTTCTGATCTCTTCCTGTGTGTCCATCTATCCTTACCCTGTATAAAAAATCCCGCGCGAACCTGCGCGGGGCTAATTATTATGCAGTTGGCTGCAAACGGAAAGAGGCCATCGCCTCCAGCAGTTCGCGGGACTGCTCTTCCAGCGAGCGGGTCGCGGCGGAAGATTGCTGCACCAGCGAGGCGTTTTGCTGTGCCGTTTCGTCCATCTGGCTGACTGCGATATTTACCTGCTCAATGCCACGACTCTGTTCCTGCGACGCACTGGCAATTTCACGCATCAATTTGGTCATACGCATAACTTCGGACGCGATCTCATCCATCGTTTCGCCTGCCTGCATCGCCAGGTCGCTGCCCTCGGACACATGGGCCTGAGAGCTACTGATGAGCTGGCGGATCTCTTTGGCCGCATCACCGCTGCGGCTTGCCAGGTTACGCACTTCGCCTGCCACCACGGCAAAGCCGCGCCCTTGCTCGCCTGCACGGGCCGCTTCAACGGCGGCGTTCAGCGCCAGGATGTTGGTCTGGAAGGCGATGCTGTCAATCATGCTGAGGATATCGGCGATACGGCTGGAACTGTCTGAAATATCGCGCATCTTCTCAATCACATAGCAGACCATTTCACTGCCGCGATCGGCAGTATCAGACACCGATTTCGCCAGTTGATGCGCCTGGTCGGCGTTATCCGCATTCTGTTTCACCGTGGCGGTGATCTGTTCCATGCTGGCGGCGGTCTGCTCCAGCGACGTTGCCGTTGATTCGGTACGTTGCGCCAGGTCGACGTTACCCAGCGACAATTCACGGCTGCCCGTATCGATTTGCGAGCTGGCATCACGCACGCGGGTAACGGAGTTAATCAGCGAATGACGCATATTCTCAATCGCCGCATTCAGGCGGTTGAACTCTTTACTGGCGGTACTGACGCTAACGGATGCCAGGTCTCCGGCGGCAACATGCTCCAGTTGGACAATCGACGCATCCAGCGGTTTAAGCAGCATATGGCGCATTGCCAGCCAGGCCAGCACGATAATGCCCGCCGCGGCCAGTGCAACGACGACAATCAGCATCATCACAAAATTTTTGCTGGTCTGGACCGCGCTGACCTCAGCTTTACCACGGTTTTCGCCCCAGCTAAGAAACGCTTGAATATCGTTATCAAACTGCCGGGAAACCGGAACTAATTTGTTCTCCAGCAGATCATAATAGGCATCCGCGCTTTGTTGGTTTAACGCTGCCTGCATCGGCTTAATGCCCTGGTCCAGATACACGCTGTAGCTTTTCGCAACCTGAGCCAGCAGCGCTGCGCCCTGCTCGTCATCCACGCCCGCTTTAATGACGCTATCGAGCGATTTACGCCCCTGCTCAATTTCGCTATTAATGATTTTGACTGCACTGCCTGCATCGGCGAGCAGACCAACTTCCATCATGCGTACAGCCTGGCCCGACTCATTACGCGCACGCAGAATTTGCGTATAGCCTTCATTGAGGCGCGCCATCTTCTCACCTTGCAGAACGCTAATTCGTTCCAGGGAGGAGGAGCTTTTGCTGAGGGCATAAATTCCCATGCCGCTCACCACCAGCAGCAGGAAAGTCATAATAGCGAGAAGGGAAAGCAAACCAGTACGAAGCGAGAGCGTTCTGAGCATGATAGTTTTTCCGGTAGCAGAGATTCTTTCAGGCGTAAAATAAGCCTCATTGGCAGGTTATCGACCGCCACCGGAAAAACTTTACTTCTTTTTAATTATTTCAATGTGTTACTGCCTTGTTGCCGCTGTGCTAACGCGTGTAACAGGCGAGCTCTGCCGATTCTCCCACAGCACCGTAAGACCACGTTGTAACGCGATAAAAATAAACAATAAAATGCCGATCGCGATTTTGGTCCACCAGGAACTCAGTGTTCCGTCAAAATTGATGTAGGTTTGGATCAGCCCCTGAATCGCCACACCGAACAGCGTACCCAATACCGTGCCCACACCACCGCTCAGCAGCGTACCGCCAATGACCACCGAGGCAATCGCATCCAGTTCAACCCCCACACCGGCCAGCGCATAACCCGCCTGGGTATAGATTGAAAAGACAATGCCTGCCAGCGTCGCCAGCCCGGTCGAGAGCATATAGATACGAATGGTAGTGCTGCGCGTTGAGATCCCCATCAGGTTCGCCGACGTTGCACTGCCGCCAATGGCATACACTTCATTGCCAAAACGGGTACGGTGGGCAAGGAAAATCCCGATGACCACGACCCCTAACATCAGCAGCCCCATGGCGCTCAGGCGCCCACCGCCGGGAATCAGCCACGACAGGCCGGACAGAGTGTCATAGACCGGGTGGTTAATCGGGATCGACTCTTCGGAGACCAGATAACTGACACCGCGTAAAAAGAACATTCCGGCCAGGGTAATGATGAATGCAGGGATTTTCAGCGCGTCGATCAAAAGCCCCATGAACGCGCCAAACGCACAGCCCATCACCAGCACCAGCGGGAAGGCAACCAGCGGCGATATCCCCCAGAAGCCAATGGCTTTCGCCAAAAATACCCCGGTGAAAGCAATCACCGAGCCCACGGAGAGGTCTATCCCCCCGGACAAAATCACAAAGGTCATACCGACAGCGATAATGCCCAAAAAGGCGTTATCGGTCAGGATATTACAAATGACGCGTGTGGACGCAAAACCGGGAAACTGCGTCAGGCAATAGAGATAACCCAGGATAAACACGCCCAGAGTGATCATCAGCGGTAAATTACGTTTTATCATGACCGCGCGCTCCTTTAATCAGTGCGATAAAGCGCGGCGACTGAACAATCAGTACGCACAGCACCACCACCGCTTTCACCACCTGGTTAAGCTCTGGCTGGAAGCCGGAGAGCAAAATTCCTGTATTCATGCCCTGAATAATCAGAGCCCCTACCACCGACAGCACAAGGTTAAAGCGCCCGCCCATGAGCGATGCGCCACCAATCACCACGGCGAGGATGGCATCCAGCTCCAGCCACAGACCGGCGTTGTTGGCATCAGCCCCGCGGATATCCGCCGCCACAATCACCCCGGCGATAGCCGCACATACGCCGCTTAGTACATAGGCCAGCATCACCACGGTGCGGGTATTCACCCCGGCATTTTTCGCCGCGCGGATATTAATCCCCACCGCTTCAATAAACATGCCGAGCGCCGTTTTACGGGTAAACAGCCAGAAGATAACCAGTGTGGCCAGTGCGATGATGACCGGTGTCGGGAACAGCAAGAGCTTACCGCTACCAATCCAGGCCAGATTGGGCGCGTTGAAAGTGACGATTTGCCCGGAGGTAATCAGTTGCGCCACCCCGCGTCCGGCCACCATCAAAATCAGCGTGGCGACGAACGGCTGGATCTTTAAAACCGCCACCAGAACGCCGTTCCACAGACCGGCGAGGATCCCCGTCCCCAACGCGGCAAGCAGCACTATCGGCAAGCCGTATCCGGCCACGGTCATTGACGCGGCGGTCGCCCCGGCGATGGCCATAACCGCACCAACGGAAAGGTCGATCCCCCCGGTCGCGATCACCAGCGTCATGCCAATGGCCAGTAACGCCACGGGCGCGGCGCGGTTGAGAATATCAATCGGGCTGCCGAACAGGCGGCCATCCTGTAACACAATCTGGAAGAAATGGGGCGCCACCAGGCTATCCACCACGAGCACCAGAATCAGCGCCAGTATTTGTGGCGTCCCTGTAGGCCACTTAAAGCGGCGCTTCGGCTGCCCGGTTTGCGGGAGTGATTGAGGCATCACACTGTACTCCTTATGCCGCAATGGCATTCATGATCGCCGGGACCGACAGCTCAGCAAGCGGGATTTCCGCTATTTGCTTGCGATCGCGCATGATAATTACCCGGTCAGCGTAGCCCACCAGCTCTTCCAGTTCCGAAGAGATAACCAGTAGCGCCAGGCCGTCCGCGCACAACGTTTCAATCAGGCGGATGATTTCCGCATGCGCTCCGACGTCGATGCCACGCGTTGGCTCATCGAGGATCAGGAACTGCGGTTTGGTCAGCAGCCAGCGGGAAAGGAGCACCTTCTGTTGGTTGCCGCCGGAGAGAAACTCAATCGGCTGTTCCGCACTCGGCGTACGGATCCCTAACTGGCGGATAAAGCGCTCCGCAATGGCGTTTTGATCGCGCCGGGGAATTGGCCGTAGCCAGCCGCGCTGCGCCTGCAACGCGAGAACGATATTTTCCCGCACGGAGGCGGCGGCAATAATGCCGTCCGTTTTACGGTCTTCAGGGCAAAAACCGATACCGAGGCAAGAGGCCTGATGCGGTGAGCGCAGCGTCTGGGGCTTACCCTTGATCATCGCATTGCCGCTGTCGGCGGGCTTAATCCCGAAGATAACCTCGGCGGTTTCGGTGCGCCCGGAACCCAATAGCCCGGCCAGGCCTACGATCTCACCGGGACGAACCTCCAGATCGAACGGTGCTATCAGCCCTTTCTTACCGAAGCCTTTAAATGCCGCGACGGGTTTTTCGCTCAACAGGGTACGTCCCGCACGTTGCAGGGCGTTATTGTCCAGTTCGCGTCCCAGCATCATTTTTACCAGCTCAATTTGCGGCAGTTCTCGCGTGTCGCGGCAGCCAACAAAGCTGCCATTACGCAGAACCGTGATGCGGTCGCTCACCTCGTAAACCTGGTCCAGGAAGTGGGTCACGAAAATCAGCGCAACCCCTTGCGCGCGGAGCTGGCGCATCAGGGTGAAGAGCATTTCTACTTCCTGGGTATCCAGGCTGGCGGTGGGTTCATCCAGGATCAGCACTTTGGCAGAAAGATCGATGGCACGGCAGATCGCCACAATCTGCTGCATGGCGACGGAATAACGGTTGAGCGGCTCGCGCACATCGAGGGAAAAGCCATAAGACGCCATTAACTCGGTGGCGCGTCTTTCCATCTCTTTGCGACATATAAAGCCGAAACGACGCGGTTCGCGTCCAATAAACAGGTTATCCGCTACCGACATGTTCGGCAGCAGGTTGACTTCCTGGTACACCGTACCAATGCCCAGTTGCTGTGCATGGGCGGTGTTTTTAGGCCGGATTTCATTACCTTCCAACCAGATGGTGCCGCTGTTTGCATGGTAGACGCCCGTTAAGGCTTTAATCAGCGTGGATTTTCCCGCACCGTTTTCACCGAGTAACGCCATGATTTCGCCCCGACGCAGACTGAAATTGACGTTATCCAGCGCTTTAACGCCCGGGAAGTACTGGCAAAGCCCCTCTGTACGGAGGATCTCCTGGTGTTGTTCGGTGGTCATTGTTTTCTCCCCCTCACCCTGACCCTCTCCCCGGAGGGGAGAGGGGATAGATAGTGCCAGCCCGTCGACACCCTCTCCCCTCCGGGGAGAGGGCTGGGGTGAGGGGCAGAGCGATAAAGGCATTAGTAGCCCATATTTTTCTTCTTCTCTAACTCTTCTTTCGCCGTATCCGGCAGGTAGAGCGTGGATTTGGTGATGGTCAGCTTCTCAGGCAGGGTGCCGTCTTTTTTGTATTTTTCCAGCGCATCAAACGCCGGTCCGGCCATGTTCGGCGTCAATTCCACGCTGGCATTGGCTTCACCGTCGATCATCGCTTTGTAGATATCCGGCACGCCGTCAATAGAGCCCGTCAGGATGTCTTTGCCCGGTTTCAGACCTGCTTCTTTGATGGCCTGAATGGCACCGATCACCATGTCATCGTTATGGGCATAAACCATGCAGATGTTTTTGCCGTTGTTCTCCGCTTTGATAAAGCTTTCCATGACCTCTTTCCCTTTACTGCGGGTGAAGTCGCCGGATTGAGAACGAATGATTTTGATGTTGGACGCTTTAGAAATGGCATCGGCAAAGCCTTTCTTACGGTCAATCGCCACGCTCGCGCCTACGGTGCCCTGTAGTTCAACCACGTTACACGGTTTGCCGGCGACGGTTTTCACCAGCCAGTCACCAATGAGTTGCCCTTCCAGCACGTTATTGGCGGTCACGGTGGTCATATAGAGGGATTTATCTTTCACATCAATTGAGCGGTCGAGCAGGAATACCGGGATTTTTGCATCTTTCGCTTCTTTCAGTACCGGCTCCCAGCCTGTTGCCACAACAGGTGCAATAAAGATGGCGTCCACGCCCTGGGCAATGAACGAACGCACCGCTTTGATCTGGTTTTCCTGTTTTTGCTGACCGTCAGCAATTTTCAGGGTAATACCGCGTTTTTGAGCTTCGCTTTTAGCGACGTTGGTTTCGGCGGCTCGCCAGCCGGATTCTGATCCGACCTGCGAAAATCCCACGGTTAACGGGGCGGCCATCGCCATAGACGACATGGCTGCTGAAACTGCTGTGACAAGAAGTAAGCGCTTCCACATAGGTGTATCCTCGTAGGGTTATTGTTGGCTACAACTTCGCCTGCGGGAAAACTATAGACAATTGGAGATGTAACAGAATGCGTTACATCACAAATCAGAAAAGTGAATGAATTGTTAGTTGCCAGTTGAGATCTGGCGCGCGAAAAGAGCAAGGTCGATCGCCTCTGCATCATGCTTTGAAAACACACAAATTTTCATTCAAAGCCACGTCTAATTTATGCAGTGTAATCGCTTTCACAATTTTATTCAGGATGCAGCTATCTTTATGGATAATCCGGCTACATTTTTAGAAAAAAAAGGGGGCGTCAGGCGTGTCGCAATGTAAAACAAGCAAAGACATTCCCGATGAGTTGGCTATAATACCCGGCACTTGTTTGCCACACATTTTAAAGGAAACAAACATGAGCTTACTCAACGTCCCGGCGGGCAAAGATCTGCCAGAAGATATCTACGTTATTATCGAAATCCCGGCTAACGCAGATCCGATCAAATACGAAGTCGATAAAGACAGCGGCGCGCTGTTCGTTGACCGTTTCATGTCCACTGCGATGTTCTATCCGTGCAACTACGGCTACATCAACCACACCCTGTCTCTGGACGGTGACCCGGTAGACGTGCTGGTCCCAACGCCGTACCCGCTGGAACCCGGCTCTGTCATTCGCTGCCGCCCGGTTGGCGTGCTGAAAATGACCGACGAATCTGGTGAAGATGCCAAACTGGTTGCTGTACCGCACACCAAACTGAGCAAAGAGTACGATCACATTAAAGATGTGAACGACCTGCCAGAACTGCTGAAAGCGCAGATCACTCACTTCTTCGAGCACTACAAAGACCTCGAAAAAGGCAAATGGGTGAAAGTAGACGGTTGGGACAACGCTGAAGCGGCTAAAGCTGAAATCGTTGCTTCCTTCGAGCGCGCTGCGAAGAAGTAATCCGTTTTATCTGAAAAACCCTGAACGCGGATAACGGCGGACAGGGTTTTTTTATGTCTTATTCCTCTGTCCTTCTCTGTTCCTTCCCTTTCAGCGCTCGTTTCTTAATTTGTCATAAAAATGTCACAAAATTCTTTTCCCATGCGTTTGAACGATATAACCCAAACCCGCCCCACAACCGCCTTCCGACCTCTGTAAAGTCCGTCCCACGCGGGTCGATATCCCTTTTGTGACCGTGCTCTTTCATTCCACCGGGGAACAACATGAAACTTAACCACTTCACAATTGGGCAACGACTCGGCCTGATGGCAACACTGTTACTGCTGGCAACGCTGTTTATCGGCTTGCGGGGGCTGGCGATAAACAGTGACAGCTTTGGGCAAAATCAGAAAATGATGGCAACGGAGAAGGTGCTTGTTGAGAGCATTGATACCGCGCGTAACGCCCAGGTGCAGTTCAAAATCCAGGTTCAGGAATGGAAGAACACGCTACTACGCGGCGCTCAGGGACAAGAGATTTTTGATAAATACAAAGCCGCCTTTGTTTCCCAGAGCCAAAAAACGCAGCAATTGCTGGAAAAACTGAGCGCGATGTTGCCACAACTTGGCATGGATAACGCGCAGGTTGAACAGACTCGCAAGCTCCATGCTGAGCTTGAAGCACACTACCTGAGCGCACTACAGCAATACGATCTGAGCGACCCTACCAGCGCCCAACGCGTCGACAAACTGGTGACCGGCATTGACCGGGAGCCAACACGGATGATTGACGAGGTAGTAGCGCGGACGCTGAAACACGCCAATGCCATTCACGTGGAGACGGACGCGCGCAACCTGGCGCAATATCAGCAAACCCGCCTGATGTTGCTGATCGCCATGGCGCTGACCATGCTGGCCGGTGGGATTATCACCTGGTGGCTGGTGCGCAGCATTACCCATCCGCTGGCACAAGCCGTTACCGTTGCCCGCACGGTGGCCTCTGGTGATTTGCAGACAACCTTTAGTATCTCCGGGCGCGACGAGACAGCCGAACTGATGCACGCCTTGCAGGAGATGAACGGCAACCTGACCCGCATCGTCCACGGTGTTCGCCACAGCACGGAATCCATAGCCTCGGCATCGGTGCAAATTGCCACCGGTAGCCGGGAACTCTCTTCACGTAACGAGGCGCAGGCAAGCGCGCTGGAAGAAACTGCCGCCTCCATGGAGGAGCTCACCTCTGTGGTGAAAAGCAACGCCGAGAACTCGCGTTTTGCCAGCACTATCGCCCGCGATGCATTCACTATCGCAGGTCAGGGCGGGCAAGCCGTGGAGCGCGTGGTGCAAACCATGAGCGACATCCACCAGCTCTCCAGCCAGATTAATAACATCATCGGTGTGATTGACAGTATTGCCTTCCAGACCAACATCCTGGCGCTGAATGCCGCCGTCGAGGCCGCACGCGCGGGTGCCGAAGGACGAGGTTTCGCTGTCGTTGCCTCCGAAGTCCGCGCCCTGGCGCAACGTTCTGCCTCTGCGGCGCGGGATATTCGTAACCTGATCGACAATTCCGTTAACCGTATCGCCGAAGGGAACGCGCAGGTACAAAGCGCCGGTTCCGCAATGACCGAGATTTTGCGTAGCGTGCAGCAGGTGAGCGAGCTGGTGGAGTCCATTTCCGCCGCCAGCAAAGAGCAGAGCACCGGAATCGATCAGGTGAACGTGGCGGTGACGCATATGGATACCGCAACCCAGCAGAACGCCACGCTGTCGCAGGAATCGTCGGCTGCCGCGCATCAAATGCAGCGCCAGGCAGAAGAGCTGTTAGAAGCCGTAAGCCAGTTCAAATTGCGGCAAAACGCCGCGTAATCAGCAGCAGCGCCATTCGCCTTTGGGTCGGAGGGCGCTGCATCTCCCCCGCTTTCATTGACTGTGCGATTCTTTATCCCCGAATTCATCACGCTTTGGTAAACATATGCCTCTACAATGCATACCGTTGTGTGATTGCCCCCCTGCCCCGAAATAACCACAAGGAAACGTATCTCTATGCCACGGTTTCGTTTGCACTTTATCTCCCTGCTGACCGCCTTTTGCCTGCCCGCTTTTGCTCACCCGCTCACGCTGGAGACCGTAAAAAAAGCTGAGGACCAGCTTAACGCACGAGTGGGCTATGCTGAATTGAGCCTCGCCAACGGTCAGATGCTGGGCAGCTATCGTCCACAAGAACGTTTTCCCATGATGAGTACTTTTAAAGTGCTACTGTGCGGCGCGGTCTTATCGCGGGTGGATGCCGGGCAGGAGCAGCTTGCCCGTCGTATACAGTATCGTAAGCAGGACCTGGTCGCGTACTCGCCGGTAACGGAAAAACACCTTACCGACGGGATGACCGTGGCCGAACTGTGCAGCGCCGCCATCACAATGAGTGATAACACGGCGGGCAACCTGCTGCTGTCTGCGATCGGTGGACCGTCAGCACTTACGGCGTTCCTGCGTAAAGCGGGCGATCGGGTCACCCGTCTCGACCGATGGGAAACCGCGTTGAATGAAGCGTTGCCTGGCGATGAGCGTGATACGACAACGCCTGAGGCCATGGCGCAGATGCTGCGCCAGCTTCTCAACGGCAAGATACTGACACCAGCATCACAGCAGCAATTAATGGCCTGGATGGAAGCAGATAAAGTCGGTGGGCCGCTGATTCGCTCGGTCATGCCAGCGGGCTGGTTTATCGCCGATAAAACGGGAGCGGGAGAACGGGGTTCTCGCGGTATTGTTGCCGCGCTGGGGCCTGATGGCAAACCGGCCCGCATCGTCGTTATCTACATCACCGAAACGCAGGCGACCATGGACGAACGAAACAAAAAAATCGCCGACATCGGCGCATCGCTGATTAAGCACTGGTAACCGGACAACGCCTGCAGGACAAAAAACAACGCCACCCGAAGGTGGCGTTGGCACACATCCAGTACATTACTGTATGGGTGCAGGCTGAGTCTTAAGCTTCTGTATTCGCGCCCAGGCCTCCGGCGCGTATTTCTCAACGTACTGTTTCGAAAGTACCTTCGCCTGCGCACGTTCCTCAGCGGTCATTTTCTTCTCGAGAAAAATACTGTTTTGCGCCGCAAAGGGATTCATATCATTGGCTGAGGACGTATCAAACCAGGCCCACGCCTGCACACGATCGCGCTTAACGCCCTGCCCATCCCGGTACATTTCCCCTAACAGGAGCTGTGCCTCGCTGAGCCCCTGTTCAGCGGCCTTACGCACCCAGTTCGCTGCCTGAGCTTCGTCCTTCTCTACCCCTTTTCCGTGCAGGTAGACATAACCGAGGTTGTACTGACCAATGCGAAAGCCCTTTTCGGCTGCCTTGCGGTATAACGCCACGGCTTTACGCTGCTCTTCTTTCGTACCATGTCCGTACAGCGCACCGAGATTCACCTGTGCATGAAGATCGCCCTGTTCTGCGGCTTTGTTGTACCAGATAATGGCCTGCTCGCGATTGTATTTGACGCCCTCAGTGCCGCTGCTATACAGCTCGGCCAGGCGGAACTGCCCGATGGCGTTTCCTTGTTCAGCCGATTTTTGATACCACGCCAGCGCCTGCGGCCCATCTTTTTCACCCCCCAGGCCTTTCTCGTACAGATAACCCAGGCGATGCTGTGCGACGCTATTTCCCTGTTCTGCGGCTTTGCCAAACCATTTGCGCGCCAGGACGTAGTTCTGTTCCACACCGCTCCCGTCAAGGTACATGGTGCCCAGGTTCATTTGCCCCCTGGCATCCCCCTGCGCCGCAGCCAGCCGATACCAGGCTACCGCTTGTTGAAGATTTTTTTCGACGCCCAGGCCACGTTCATACAGAATCCCCAAACTCTCCTGCGCAGTTGCATCGCCTTGCTGCGCCGCTTTCCGATACCATTCGCGGGCTTGCACATAGTCTTGTTCAACGCCTTCACCATGATAATAAAGCGAGGCAAGTGAAGTTTGTGCGGCTGCGAATCCTTGTTCGGCCGATTTCAAATACCAGTGTTTGGCCAGCCCGTAGTCCTTTTCGACACCACTCCCCTTGTAATAAAGACTGCCCAAATTCGATTGTGCGACGTCATAACCTTTTTCTGCTGCTTTGCGGTACAACTGTGCCGCCACAGCGGGATCCTTTTCAACACCCAATCCCTGAACGTACATCACGCCCAACTGATTGTAGGCTTCGGCATTCCCTTGCTCAGCGGATTTGCGATACCACGCCAGCGCCAGAGCATAATCCTGAGCGACACCATCCCCCTCTAAATACGCGTACCCCATACTGCATTGTGCGTTAGCCAACCCCTGTTCAGCGGCTTTACGGTGCCACATCACCGCCTCATGGCTATCCGCCGCAACGCCATGCCCTTTCCGGTAGAGCACCGCAAGATTTTGTTGTGCCTGCGGCAATCCCTTCACCGCCGCTTTCCGATACCACTGTGCCGCCTGTGCATAATCCTGCGCGACGCCTTCGCCATTCGCATAACGCAGGCCCATCACATATTCTGCGGGAGTGTACCCCTGCTGCGCCGCACGCTGGAACCAGCGTAAGGCCTTTTCTACATCCCTGGCCGTTTCATTACCCTGAAAGTAACGATATCCCAACTCCAGTTGCGCTTTCGCGTCCCCGCTTTCCGCCCGTTGCTGCACATCGTTAAATGAAGATGCGCTCCAGGTCGGCGAGGAAATGGTCAACATGCCAACCAGCAGCAATGCAAAAATAGATTTGTTCATGCCATATCGTCCTTGTTAAGCGTGAGTGCGTTTTATGGCACGGCTCAACCAGGCAATATAGAAAAATCGCGGAAGGAAACGGTTATTTAGGAAGGTATTCAGGAAAAACAACGCCACCCGAAGGTGGCGTGTTTGTATTAATACTGGTCTCTGTCTAACCAGTTGCCGGTAGGGATAAACGTTTTCCCCTCCACCGGCCGTTGGTACACATACATCCAGGCGCTGCCATAAGGCGTCTGGATAAGCTGCCGTTTATATTCGCCCCCAGCGGTACGTAGCGCGTCCAGTTCGCCAAGCGTTGTCGCATCAATGCGGTAAACTTCACCCAGCACACTGCCATCACCCGGTACAGCGCCAGGGTAGTGCCCCAGACTGTAGAGTTGATAATCTTCAACGCAATAATCGCCCAGCCACTGAGCATTGGTCATCCAGTGGCTGTTGCCTTGCTTGCGTCGTAAACTGCCGTAGACAAATATTCGCATTGCTAAAACTCAAACTGATAGAGCA